>Ga0075439_13721_pt1 | contig 32020 bp, 24 predicted proteins | sample MintriSingleCell_FD_74264 | JGI IMG/M metagenome (GOLD analysis project Ga0075439, IMG submission 74264) | Marine eukaryotic communities from Monterey Bay, USA to study complex ecological interactions - Minidiscus trioculatus JGI Plate_4_G5... | ecosystem: Environmental > Aquatic > Marine >... | reverse complement strand
CATCTAACCCTGGCGGCGGCATTCACTCCTCCGTCGGCACATTTATCTGCGGTAATTAATAGAAATCAACCATCGTCGGCGTTGTTTGTTACTACACAATCTGACACAGCAATATCAACTAAAGAAGACGATGACTCATCAAATGATGATTGGTGGAAGGATTTTCAATTAAATGATTCTACACTAGCTGAATCTGTTATCAAAGATTTTCCAATTCTATCTACTAAATTTGATGCTGATGGTAAAATATCAAATGAGGGTACCAAACGATTAATATATCTCGATTCAGCCGCTACATCACAAAAACCTACAGCAGTAACAGATGCATTAACATCGTACTATGAACATGCCAATTCAAATGTACATCGTGGTGCACATGCATTATCTCGCGAGGCAACTGAACAATATGAAGATGCTCGTGATAAGGTTGCAAAGTTTATTAATGCATCTAGTCGGAATGAAATTGTATTTACAAGTGGAGCATCGGAAGCTATTAATTTAGTTGCAACATCATTATCACAAACATGTGGCAAACAACCAAGTAATGCGCGTGAATTATACTTTAAAAAAGGTGATGAAATTGTTATAACTGAAGCTGAACATCATTCGAATATAGTACCATGGCAAATGGTAGCAGAACGGACCGGAGCAATATTAAAGTATGTCCCAGCTTGTAGTATTACTGGGGGATTTGATTTAGATGCATTTAAGGAATTGATTGGCCCCAAAACAAAGTTTGTTAGTGTCCAGCATGTTTCGAATGTACTGGCAAATATAAATCCAATTGATGAGATTGTAAAGATTGTTCGATCAGAGGCAGGCCCTGGTGCTAAGATTATGTTAGATGCATGTCAATCTGTACCACATATGAAAGTTGATGTACAAGAATTGGGTGTGGATTACATTGCAGCATCGGGACATAAAATGTGTGGTCCTACTGGTATAGGATTCCTATGGGGTAAAGAAGATATATTGAATTCAATGGCACCATATAAGGGCGGTGGGGAGATGATTGACGAGGTATTCATGGATCATTCTACCTATGCTCCTGCACCGGCGAGATTTGAGGCAGGAACTCCTGCAATTGCACAGGCTATTGGTTTGGGTGCCGCGATTGATTATATTAATGGAATTGGTATGGATAGAATACACAATTATGAAGTTGAATTGGCAAATTATTTGAGAAGAAGGTTGAATGATGTCAAGGGAGTGACAGTTCTCGGACCACCTGTGGGTGAAGAAAGAGCAGCACTGTGTGCATTTGTATCAGAAGCAGTCCATCCTTCCGATCTGAGTACATTTTTAGATGTTGAGGGAGTGGCTATAAGAGCTGGACATCACTGCTGCCAACCACTGCATCGAGCACTAGGTTACAGTCATTCGGCAAGAGCCAGTCTTTACTTTTATAATACCAAAGAAGATGTTGATGAGTTTATAAAGGTATTGGAAGATACATTAGGCTTCTTTGGGTCATTGTCTGGAGATACTGAAGACGGAACTGAAGAGAAGGATGACGCCTTTGTGCCGATATTTTGATGATTAAGTTATCTTAATTCCTTTATTTTAGCTTGCCATCTTTCTCCAACGAATGCATAGTATATTGGATATTGCTTCTTATCATTCAGATTGTTAATCAGTATAGCAATACAGATTGCAATTGCATTCCCAACTAACATGAAACCAAAGTATACCCCGTCAAAGCGATCATTTGAGGCGAAGATAGCAGCTGCCGCCCCTGCAGGTGGATGTATAACTCCTTAGCTTGCACATTGAAGCTATCGCCAGAGCCGTTGTCAAGGGCACTCGCCAGTATGAAGTAGAGGGTATAAATGTGTTCACTGCCAAAGTAAGTGATATGGATACAATTTGTCCATAGCAAGCATTTCGAGGCTGAGATGCCGGTGCTGCTGTGAGGCCGTACTGAAGAGTCATCAAAGCTCCTATAGGCTTCTTCTGTGAACAAGCTGGTTTGGCACTGATGGCATCAGTCAATGTGACTGGTCTATCTTAATGGTATAAGTTCTTCAATGCGGACGCTTTGATATTGTTGACACCATAGTTGCAAGGTAATAAGAAAGGCTTATAATGTTCATACTCTTTTCAGTTTTAGATCATTGAGATGAGATAAATTATTTATTTACTTTTTCTTGAATGTTTCTTCTTGGTAGTCGTCGTCTTCTTCTTGGTAGTCGTCGTCTTCTTCTTGGCAGTCTTCTTAGTAACCTTCTTCTTCGTTGTCTTCTTCTTTGGCTTGGCTAGTTCGATACAAGGTGCTACTCGATCAAGATTTGCCCTAGCCCTTTTTTTATTCGCAGCTCCCTGTGAACAGTTGTCCATAATGGCAGCTTCCCAATCGCCACCCAACACATCAATGGGCATGACACCATCCCAGTCAAATCCACAATCCATACAACAGGTCAACGTCCTTGTCGGATCTTTATCCGACGTCCAGATACAACAAGCTACATTTTCACACTCATCTCCATTTGGTCCTCCGCAGCAACCCTGTGCCTTCTTTCCACGAATAGTTCTGGCTGGCATTACTTTGGTGAGAGTGAATTTCTGTATATTGGATTGAGTGTCAGATATCAGGAGAAGAGATCATATTCAAATGTACTTGCAACACAGCACTTACCTCGAGACGGAACATGTGTTGTAGGAGACGATTCCGAAGAATTTCCAATTTTGCGTGGCCACGACTTTTAGCAGAATTTGTAAGAGGAACTTTGTTCTTTTTACATAGTTTCTTGATCTCACCAGATCCCAACTTATTCACCTCCTCAATCTGTTCGAGTTTGTTTGGGTTGAACATCTCAAGTCCATAATCCTCATACAACTTACGGCAATCTTCCTCTGGAAGATTGCCTTGAAGATACCTTGGGATGAGAGTAGAATTAATATATACAGCAAGAGTTCGGTTGGCTTTACCGTCAGTAGGATACTTCCCTCGACCATTTTTAGCCTGGTACTTGGAGAGACTTTCCAGTTGTTTCTTCAAAGTCTCGTCTTTTTTTTGACTAAAGTATTCTTCTTGGCTTTTGTATCCAGCTGCTTTGATGGCATTTGCTTTGTCCTCAGATAGGTTGCCTTCTTTCAAAGCCTGTCGTTGCTCATGAAACCATGCTCCCCATGGACCTTGTTCTTGATAAGGGAAATTACCAGTCTTCTTTTGATATAGCGCACAGTAGTCAAGCATCTTGTACCACCTGCGCGTGGGTGCTGTCTTTGCTGCTTCCCAAACAGCTACATTGTATTGGATATAGGAAAGAAAGGTTAGAAAAAATGAACATAAGAATGCGCATGCACTTCTTCTCTTTCTTACCTGGATCTATGATTGACTTCATTTTCCGCAAGTGTTCAGTTTTCTCATTTGTTTGTCCATGTCCATTTCGTAAACGACTCCACTTCTTGAAATCTGGATGTTCCTCGAAGTGAATTACTGATTGAGAGGCATTATTCTTCCAGAAGCATATCTTTATTTCTGTGGAGTTACCAAAAGAATCGTCAAATACATCTTCAAACGAATCCAGTGCCTTGCACACTTTCACGATATTGGCAAGAATGCTCACACCGTCTTGTTCATTTGATAAATCAAACGATTCGGTGGATAATATCTTATCCGTATCGTAGTTACCATCCTCATCATGTGGTAAACGCAATCGTAATAAAAACAGCACAAAGAGTTCTAACTTGTTGAAATTGATATTAATCCCTCCAGTGATTGTTGTCACTTTTCCGACTTCCGTTGTAACTCTTGGCCTATGAATCTCCTTGATACGTCCAGCAAGTCCTTGAGATGCATTTATCGACTTCCCCATGTTCAATACCTCACGGAATCTAATAATGTATAACCCTGAGACTCTGGGTGGGGGGTATTCGTTATGTTTCGAATGATCACCATGGTTGACGACTTTAAGATGAACAGTTCTCTTTTGAATAGCTCTTGCACTTCTACCACGACCTAGAGCCTCCTTACGACGTGACTTCGCAAGCTTCTTCTTGGATCTAGTATTCGGCTTGGCAGGTGGTGGCTCTTCTTTTTCAGAATCATCACTATCCAGCTTATTGAACATACCCCAGTTTTCAAATCCTTCCTTCTTACGTTCCTTCTCACGATTTCTCTGCGCCTTCGAGATTAAGGATTCCTTACGTGCCTTCTTCCCCCGCAATCGGCGAGTTGACATCGACTCATCTGTATCAGTATCACTATCCTCTGTTACTGATGATTCCTTTCTCTTCTTATCTCCCTTCTTCACACTGACTACTTCTACCTCATCACTTGATTCGTCATCCTCGTCACTTGATTCGTCATCCTCATCCTCGTCACACAAACGCTTGTGTGAGGACTGTTTCTTCTGGCTAGACTTGGGGGAACTGCCGCCAGACTTGCTAGCTGAGTCAGCAGCAGGGGGCTCTACTTGGATTGAATCACCCTCTAATGCCAACGTCCCTAAATATGATTACATATGAGAATGATATTGTGTGAGAGTGTAAGTTAAATCTGAATATTGACAAAAGCAAGGATACAACAAAAATATCACTCATCACTTACTGTCACCCGTAAGAATGATTTCATGACCATTCTGAAGAGTTTTCTTTATGTTGAAATCAATTGATATACCTGCTTCATAATGCCTGCCAGACTTGAATAATAGTATTGGCACCTGGTTAGAGGCTTCAACTGGATCCTCACGGGGATCCTCACGGGAGTGTTGTATTAAAACAGGACCTTCGGTCTCGGTCCATGTTAAGATTCCCGTACGGATAGTACGTTTGAAATTAATACTACACCCCCCAATCTCCAATTGTCCACCCCAGGTGCCAAGTAAACTCATCCAATGCATGTACTCATAATAACTTTTGGGAGGTGTATCAGTTATGTCTACCGCCTCAGATGATGCTGCAAGCATGGCATCGTTCAATGAAATATCAGCACCAATTCCGTCACTGACACCAATACTATCATCTGGACCAATACCGTGAAACAAGGATATGACGGCTTTCCTCGTTTGGTCAGCGGTCTTCCCTACAAACCAGCCAATAGTCTCAAATAAACACTTGTTATTCCTTGGCATAGGGAGTACGACGATTTTTGGAAAGGAGCCATCAGTAGAACAAGATGCAACCATCATTTCCAACAATAAATTCTTATTATTGCCAGTAGCCAATGTACTATCAGTACCCCCAGCACCCCCGACTGCAAATTCAAGAAGGGAAGCAGCCGCTGCGGCATGATCCGGTTGTTTTGCTACACCACCACCACCACCATATGCATCCTGCAACAACTTACTTCTTCTTCTCTCTACACCCGGATTATCGAGATAACTCTTCTCAATCTCGCCTCTAACATTTGATGCAAACAATTGATGTTTACTTTTGCCAATTTCTTTATTCAATGGAAATTGAACTTTCTCCTTTGATTGCAATTCAATACCTTTATCATCACCAAGTATTGTATCTGGTATTGTTACATGAGGTGGTTCACCAGGAGTTTTAGTGGTATTGTTTTTAGATGAGGATTGAGTAGTTGGTTGGGGATTGAGACTGCCAGTGACATTACTTTTCGACGGTGTATGGTCACCATCATTGTTCATTTTATTATCCATTTTACTTTGCACTATATCACTATCCAACTATGACAAACCACCAACAAAACAACAACTAACATATAACGCGTTATATTATATAACTATTAATCCATTGTGCTATAACAACAAACAACCCTCTCACAACCAAACAAAAACGCTAACAAACAAACTCTGACAAAAAAAGATATTTTCTGAAGTATGGTACTATTATTGTACCATACTAACGGTGAGCTTTGCCTCCGGCGGCACTGCGGTGAGCTTTCTGTAGGGTCATACTATGTGTAGTAGTAGTAGTAGTATTAGAAGTAGTAGTATTAGAAGTAGTAGTATTAGAAGTAGTGTCATCAAGACGACAATATTAAATGGTGGTGGTCAAGTGACGACAGTATACGACAAATGGAGGCAGGATGATATATTGGTCATCTGTTATATCTTTCAATGATGAGCTCACTACAGATAGAATTAACATTGTGATGAACGCCCCTATAAAGACATGTATTGATTGCAGCCATTTCATGCTAGGTGGTGGTTGTAGTTTACCACCTTTACTCTTCTCAATGAGCAGCAAACCCCGACGCTTAGTCTCATCTATGACCTCCTTCAATAAAGATCGACGATAACTTCTTGCCAATATTGGAAAGACAGACTTTCTGTAGGTCTTACTAGCATAGAAAGAAGATAAGCGTCTATTGAAAGAAGACGTTGATTTCTTCTCCTCCTGCTCATCTTCCAATATATTGTCATTATATTCAGTATGCAGACCAGATCCAGTGGAAGAAACAAATGCTACAACAGCAAGCATCTTGGCTCTTATCCGACTCAGAGTCTTTGCATTTCGATCCCTTTTTGTGTTGATACTCGCCTTTATCGTTATGTTATGACATGACACTGCTCCAATCAAGTCAGCTGAGGCACGGAGATGTATCTCATTTGTTGTTTCACATAATTGATTGAGATTTGCTTTCGCCCTGGCTAAATAGACAATTACTCCTCTGTGCCCTCTGATATCAAAGGGTACACCGCAAGCTTTACCAAAGCCAGCGTTTTGCAGAAGTGTTGTTCTCCTACAAGGTGGCTGATCCGGATCAGATGTTATGGCTTTTAGATCTCTCCATGTATTTGTTCTGTCATGGTTTGAACATGTACTCCAGAAGTAACCTGCTAGACCGGATCCAGGTATTTGTCTTTTGGGTGGTATATAATCTTTTCTAGTAGTATCTTCTAATCTTGCTAGTGCTAGCTGATTTTGATCACTTGCTGGGTTGTACATATAATGTCTATAATAGCCATTTGTAGCATGGTAAAAGCTACCATCATTCTCATCAACCAACCAAACATCTATTCCACTAGAGATGGGTATGAATCGATTTGAAGAAGGTTAGGTGTCAATGTGCATATCTAATGCATCAACTATGTCTGACTTACATTATACCGAATGCATTTATACAAACACTTTGTATAGTTTTCTTAAAGGTAATTGTATATGGATCCTCCTCTTCTTTCTCTGTAATATCTTGTGGCTTTGTACTCTCGATTGATTGTCGAAGTGAGTTTACAATTGAAGTGTCATAAACACTGCTTTTCAATGACGAAGATATCATACCTCTCATCGAATGCCTCCGTCTACCGGAAGATGTCAAACTTTGTACACTACTTGAGCTTACATCAAGTTGATGTCGAGATGGATGTGTAGCTTGTACTCGTGTAGGTTGTGAGGATATCTGCTGTTGTTCTACATCCTCTTCGACATCGGTGAAAACTGATTGTAATTGTGGATCTATATCCATCTCTGTTATTGTAATTTTGCTGCTCATATCTTATGGTATGTCACTCAAATAGCATATCCAATTCAAGCTTTGGTATACTACTAATCTTCCAGAGTACAACATAGAACGCTTTGATGATATGAATTGCCGGCAATAGCTACTTGACACTGATATCTTTTCAGTCTTCAACTCTCATAATTTTTTCTCTTGCCCGGGGGCTAGTTAATGCACTCTGGCACTCTGGCACTCTGCACTCTAGACATAACCTTTATTTATTACTACCATACTTTTGTATTGCATTGTTAGTTGTATATAGAGATCAATAGGATGGCACGCGGTAGAAATAGTCATGGTGGAGCAGGTGGTGGAGCCATCCATGCCTGTGATCGCGCCATATCCAAACAAGGTACGTGTTATTTTATTTAGTATATATTTTTAGAAATTCGATTCAACACGGTTCATGTGAACTATCATGTTTATACTGATTAACATCACCACCTTACTAACTCCATGTCAATACATATTTGTTTCATATGAACTTGTGTCCGTGAAATATTAAATATGCCACATCTAATCTCAATTATACCTACACCTCCCAATGCTAATAACAAAACTTACTTCATTCTTACTACTTAAATTTTCAATTGAAATTACATGCACCTTCTACAAATAAATATTAGATGACCAAAGACAACTTGTGAAGAAAATTCAAATAAGAACAAGTCAAACTACGGAAATTATTCGTCCCGATAGTAGCGTTGCTACCTTACTAAAAGTGGCAGATGAAGAAGGTGCAGAGGAATTTCTAACCTCAGCATACAGTCGTCTCAAGGCAGTGGCTGAGGGTAATGCCAAGCGAATGTATGAGATTGATTACTTTATTGATGCCGTGAAGGAAGTACGTACAGAAGTTGAAAAGAATCAGGCAAATACAGCAGCAGCTAATGGCCCAGAGGATAATACAGAAGCACCAAATTATGAAAGGTCAATGCAAGATGCGTATGAAAAGGCAAAACAAAAGGGTGAGAATGATCCTAACCGTGTGCCAACGAATGAACATGAAATGACTAATCAAGTACGTGAAATATTGGGTGAAAAGATTCATAAGAAGGCACGTGCATCCCGAGGCGGAAATGATTCAGATGATGAATTGGAGGTTGTGCGTGGAAATGTGGAGGATGAACATGCGCTAAAGTGTCCAGTTACTGGTATGTTATTCAAGGATCCCGTGAAGAATAAAGTTTGTGGTCATACATATGATAGGGCGGGATTGATGCAATTACTTGGTATGCGGAAGACGACATGTCCAATTCCTGGATGTAGTAATAAAAGTTTGTCCATTTCTCAGGTAGAGGTTGATGAAGAGATGGTGTTGAGGGTTAGGAGGCATTTGAAAAGGGAGGAAGCCGAAAAAAGGAAGAGGGATCTTGAGGATGACGACGATGATGAAGAAGGTGGTAATTATACTGTTCTAGAGTAAAGGGGATTTGTGATTGGGTTTGTGGGCATTACAATCTTGTAGAATATATTTTTTGTGTTGGAGTGCGGACTCTGTAGCTGTTAGAAGCAGCACTTCTGTATGATTAGGGCGTTAGCTATACCAAAGTAGTTATAGTGAGTAATCAGCAATAGTCTAGTGCCCGTATTTAGTCTAAGGATATACAATTTTTTATTTACAATAAATACATACTGCCAACAACGTACTATCATCTGCTCGGCAATGAAGAATCATTAGTGGAGTTGCCCTTTGTTGAGTCTTCATCTTCAAAGTCTCTGAAAGTTTGTTGAAATGATTCAAATGGATTACCAATATCATGGCTTGATTGGTGTATTAATGGCGATGATATTGGTGCCACACTTGCATATCCTGATTCTTCCTTATCTCGTTTTCTAATAGAGTACAGTAACATTATACTTGGAATGAAGGTCGGTATCCAGCAGTTACCAATCCACCAACCTAATCCTGCCTCAAAGACTCTATCTGGACTGATTATTCTTGATGCAAAGTCAGCAGCCATGAAGCCAGATCTTAAGGCATATGATAATGAACAAAATATCATGGGTATCATCATCTTGTATATTATATTTTTTCTTGCCGTGCTCCGGACTTGTGAGAAAGTTGGCAGAGATGATATTCGCTTGTAAACTATTTTACTGCATATGGCAACTATTATGGCATGTATAAAGTACCCTACAGATTCAACAATCAGTCTGTGAAATCAAGTTGTGTGAAGGTTTGTAGTAGACTGAGAACAGTTTGAAGAGTTTCATATCAACATGCACACCAAATCCACATAATCAAACACAAATCACTACTTACGATATTCTGTGTATCTTGGAGTGCTCTCTAAACTCATCAACATTATCATATCCACCACCCAATAATGCCACTGCCTCAAATGTGGAACACACCGTAACACCAATAACTATTATAGCAAGTATAATAGGATACAATACTGTACTTAAACTCTTATCAGATTGTGAAGCTGATATAACATTAAACCAATGTATCGTCCCTATAACGAATGTTGAGAATTCTAATATACCCCTTCCTATAATGTCTAATAGTGTATAATTGAGCTTGTTACTTGTGTTTGTTGATACCATTGACGCGTAGCCTATTATCTCGACGAGGGTGAATGTAAATAAAAGGCCGTGTAATATACGTTTCGTTGTCAACCCTGAAATGTTATTGTTACTATTAGTACTGCTGCTGTTGTTATTCTTGTCGTCCTCATCCGCAGAACGATGACAACATCTACTATGTCCACAGGCATAATAATGATACAGCAATCTCCATGAAGCGATAATAAACAGAAAGGATGTTATACATAAACCCACAATTCCTGATATTTGTGGTGTCAATACAGGTCCGGAGGCTACATCTAAGTCAGTTTCTGCATCTGTTGCATATGATGTATTGTCATACATGCTTTTATATAATATTGCAATATGTAGATGGCTGGTTATTCTTTATGTCTTATGAGACTATAATTGTGATGTATAGTTGGGGTTGTTTTCGTGTTCGAGTCGCAGTATCGTCAAGGATTGCAACGATGGTAAGATTAAATTATATTGTATCTGTTATGGTGGATGCGGGCCGCCGTAGTTCTATATTATGAGAGCAACGCTTCTTAATAGGGTGTTAGTTGCCGTCTTGATAATAAAAATAAAATAATCTGAAGCAAGAACTACCTGTATTGAACGCAGGGTATCAACCTACCTATATATTTCAGGTAGAAATCAATACGTTAGGATGTTATGTCCTTGTTGCCTTGTTAGGATAGTTGTCTCCATTGGCAAGAGATTAATATAGATACGTATAGTCTTATTAATACACAGAGTAGATAAAGTATATAGTATTGTTTAAAAATATTATGATTTCATTGGGAGATTCGGAAGCAACACCGATCAAACTGCCTTTACCTTCATCCCCACCACTACCACACAACAAACATAATAGTAACGCCCCAATAAATGTAGATGACGATGATGATCCATTCGATGATAATAATACATCATTAGATGTACATATAAGATGGACTGTCGATTCAGGCTCGGTAGTACAAACTGGTGAAAAAGTAGCTCAATTATTATATTGTTATCATGGCACTCAGGCACCACCACTAACTGGTAGTATTACTACCAAGAGCTCATCTGCTAGTGGTAATAATAGTGGTGGTAGTTCAATTATTAGGGCCAGGAATAAGAAGAAACGATGGGCTGCAACTACTTTTATATCACAGTCTAGTACTACAAATAATTCAAGCAACAGTAATAATAATGCTACAACACTACAAAATGAAACCAATAATAACTTTGTAACACTAGACATACGTGCACCATCCAATGGTTTCCTACGTATCATATATAAGAAATCATATGCATATAATGCAGTACACTATACATCTGATGTTAAGTCTGTAATTAGTTTAATTTTGGGTGCAATTGAACCATGTGAACACCCCGCAGTTGTTGGTGGACTTTGTGCTGTTTGTGGTGTTGATATTACACGAGGTAAAGTTGCTACAACTGCCAAGGCTAATGTTTCAATTCCTAGGAATCCAATTAAAAACAAGCCAGTGGTTGATAGAAAAGAACAACAGATTATTGATAAACAAAAGAAGTTAGCTGCATCAATAGAATCTACCAAAGAATTGGATGATGAAATGGCAGAGGAATGGGACGACTTTGATCGACTTGTTGGTGCTAAAACAGCTTCTTCCAAACTACCTGCTGCTGTTGCAAAGCCAAAGCCAGCAGCGGCACCTTCACAAATGAGATCATTATCCTCACTGTTATCAGGGGCAAAGGCAACTCAAAAGTTACAACAAGCACCCTCGACCAAACAAAAGCAGCCATCGATTCAACGACAACACCAAAGACCAGCAATACGACGTCAACAACATCATAGAACAGCATCTCCGACTAACAACCAAAATAATAATGATATGTCCAAAATGACAGTCTCGGGAGGAGTTACAATAACAGTTTCAAAATCGGAAGCAAAGAATATATCCGATGCATCATCTAAGAAGTTACATTCGGAGAAGAAATTATGTCTAGTATTAGATTTAGACCATACATTATTACATGCCACGGATGATTATCGTGTTGGGCGGTTTGTTGCTGATGAGATATATGACGAGACAGATGAAAAGAAGGAAGAAGATGATTTGAAGAAGTCACCCCATCAAGGCAAAAAGACCAAGCCAAATCCTGACAAACGAAAGGATGTACGATCAATCCTATTACCAGTGGAATTGTCACCAGCAGATCAACAAATGTACATACAAACAAAGTTTGATCAACAAAAGTTAGACACATCACATAACTTCTGTCTAACACCACTTCCACAACAAAAACAGGGTAGTAATAATGGATCATCATCTACAATAATAATGAGACATTACATTAAATTACGTCCAAATCTCAAAGAATTCTTACAACAATTATCATCTACATATCAATTATCGGTATATACAGCTGGTACACGAGCCTATGCCGAACAAGTTGCTATTATGATATGTCGTCATTTAGTTGGGACTGAATATGATGAAGAGGGGCTCAATACATTACGGGGTAGAGTTCGAGAGAAGGATGAAGAATGTAGACGATATACTGCCAAGGTTGCTAGGAAGAAACAATTGGAAATGGCAAAAGCTAGGGAAGAAGATGATGATAATGAGGTGCAAGTAATTGAGGTGTCGAAGAAGGGTGGATTGAATAAAGCTGCAAGTGGTAAACCAATAGCTAATAAGGCTGGCGCATCAAGCGGTAGCAGCAAGCCTACCGTGGCCATTGAAGCATCAACAAGCGTAGACAGTGAATGCACAACGACATCATCATCCTCGTCGTCACAAAAACGAAGTAACTCTGGAAAAGATGTTGAAATGAAAATCCCTAGGAAGAAGAAGCGAGTAAACTTTGGCAGTTTACTACCTCCAGTTCCAGTTGAACCAGTCAAAAAGAGTGAGGTGAAATCAAATGTAGGAGAAGAAGAGGGATTGGTTGATCCAACAGTAGAGAGAGATAGATTGCGAAAGAAGCTCCACGAAGCTGAATCATTAGAAATTAAAGCAGTTGAGCTACGAAGGAAGATGTTTGGTTCTCGTATAGTTTCAAGAACTGATGTTGGAGACCTTGGAAAAGATGTAAAGAGTTTGCAACGGGTATTCCCATGCGGTGGTGTTATGGTGAGACTTAACTAGATGTATTTGCACTTTGTACATGTATCATGTAAATCCTCCTTTAGATTCTCAACATTGGCCGTTGTACCATATACATTGGTATCCTTTAGGCGGCAATCTTGGATGATCGAGAAGATGTATGGGCAAATGCCAAGAACAACGTTACAGGAAGGCCCGGAGAACCGCCAGACAACCTACTTCTTGTGAAACCATATCACTGGAAACCATTCCAAGGTTATGCAGATGTGAACAACGCATCCGGACAAGATTTGTCAAAGACTGAGGACGGCAGGAAATCTCCCATTGATAAGTCTGACGAGAAGGAAACTGATGCACAGCTACTTTGGACAGCTGATATATTACGACGTTTACATGAACGTTACTACTCATCTACTCTTTCCCAAGAGGAAAGAGAGGGGATTAGCGTTCCTAGCTTACTCCAAGCAATGAGAAAGGAAACCTTTCTTAGATTTCCACAGGTCAAGGTTGTGTTTAGTGGTTTAATCCCTATCCATAAACAGAATAAGCAGGTACAAGTTCGACCGCCTGTTGTTAGATATGCAGAAGAGCTCGGCGCTGAAGTACTTCCAGGTATCACTGATGAAGTAACACATGTTGTTGCCGCAAGAGATCGATCCGAAAAGATACGACAGGCTAGGAAAGAAGTACCTAGTTGCTTCATTGTCCATACATCTTGGCTTATGGAATGCTACTGGAGTATAACTAGAAAAGATGTCCGCCCATACCATATGGGACCAGTACCAGATCAATCTGCAAACCAACAAGGAGCAGCAGCAGCAGCAGCAGGAGCAGTAGGCAACAACAAGAAGAATGTAGAAGAGTCAAAACCTAAGAAGAAGGATGATACTATCCTACTCTTGGATAGTGATGAAGAAGAATCAGATGAGGATGATGAATCTGATGATGATGATGATTTTGCTGCTGACTTGGAGAGTGAGATGATGAAGCAAGGGTAAACTACTTTTGATGAAGCAAGGGTAATGGCATATATTCAAAGTGAGGGCAGAGAAAAATGAGACACCCATCTATCTGCGGACTCAGTTCAGTCAATGTTCTTAGTTGTTCTAATGCAATTTTGTTGCATTCTATGCACAATGTACGCATTGCAGCAATCAGCAAACGCGCTCTATATCTCTTCCTCAAAAAGAGAAGTTACTATGGTGATGGATATGGTGGATGTGGATAGTCCTACACAGGACGATAGAGTTAGGCGGTTCTCGTTAGAGAGTTACTTTACTGCAGAACCAGTGGAGGATGAGCGTATCGAAACGCCGGCGATGGTTAAGATGACGATTAGTACAGAAAGTAGTAGTGGTAAGCACACTGCTGTGTTACGATATAGTTGCAATGCATCCATTTCCATTTTACTCACAACTATATATAACTACTATTCTAAAGAAGATACTGATATAAAGACGAGAGAAGAAGTCATTACATTGCCAGAGTCTACACACTCTTTTCTATTTACAGAACCAGTTAACTCTTTACCTTTTGCATTCGGAGTTGGTATTGCTGTTATAAGTTATACTATACATGTTTAGCTCTTGCTCTTCAGAATAATCTCAAATGTGGTGTCATACCATCTAATGTGGACATATCCGTGAGAGTAGCACAGTACTTGTCAGTTTTGATTGCTTTACTGATGTAAGTTAAACTTATTTCATATCTATGTTACTCAATATGTAACTCTTCTCATATCTCTCTTTATACACTCTACTTCAATCAACAGGGAAGAGGAGATACCATTAGGATTGTACCTCCTTAGAAGATTTTCTAAAACACAATTGAAGAGTAAATTTCCAGCAGTGTCCTATAACAAGTTTGTACTATCTTCTTTTGTTAGGATAAGTTCGGGTTATCTTTTTCTTGTCAATGCGTTGGTAGTATTGATTCAGGTAAGGTAGATGTATTCATGTTGTTCTGTTTATGATACAATTTCCTAACAAAACATACTACCACTAACCGACAAATGGACATCCTAGGCCGAAGAAGTGCTTCCTATCTTTTATGATACACTTGCATTACAGTTCATTCAGCGACTTGATGACATCGTATTTGCTGTTTCAAAGATGGAGGTATTGGGTATACGAATGCAAAAAGCCACTATGAGTCCCTACTTCAACACTCCTTTCCAAAGAGAAAAGGGTAATCATTTCAACTGGAAGACGAGAACGCTTTTGAAGACCTTATACTTTATCAACCTAGCTGTTTTTATTACTTGCATGGTTGTCGTAACTGGCAGACAGGTTAGTGGTTATTATCAATGTGAAAGTATAACAGCTTCATGGGGTGACGAGATCTGGCGTAAAGCGATTGTTATGTGGCCTCAAGACTCATTGCAATATCCTCCCGGACTTGTAGAAAGGATGGTATTGGCATATGATTATTTTGATGGAGTGTATGTAAAAGATGGTAGTCGAACGATGAATGGCCGACCGATTTATATAGAAATGAAGAAGTCTGATAGAACTCCTTTTGACATGGTAGCTCCATCTGTCAACCCATACCACCATGATGGAAGTGGATCATATGCTATCGATCCTGTTAAGCCAGCAATTATCAAATATTGTGAGGGAAGATGGATCTTATCACATGAGTATATTCTCAAATCAACGGATGAAACAGTAAGTATGGGCATATCTATACACCTTATTTAGCTAATCTTGAGGCCTGATTCTTCTTCTGTTTGTTCCCAACTTTCCAGCATGAAGGTGAAGCTTGTGACTGGCTTGCAAGATCTCCAGAAACAGAAGGCTATGACTTACTGGATGTTGCAAATTCAAAGTGGGATGTGTGGGCTGGCAAAATCAGCCAAACCGATGTAAATATTCAGTGCAACTACTGCGAACGAGAATCGGATTGTAATTTGAATGGGCAGTGCATCCAAGGGAAGTGTGTTTGTGATGCAAGTAAGGATACAGTCTATCTCGGAACGCACTGCGAGATAGTGCTCGAGGAAACATGTAGAAGGATAATTGGGGGTAAGTACTTACTAATAGTGTATATCATTATTCCAATATCTCAATCTCACTTCAGACCATCTATTAGAGGTCCATAATGATATTTGGGAGGTTGAAGCTGTACCATTCGCTGATGGTGTTTCATCCGCCTGGGAAGGGGAGTTTTTAGAAGAGTATTCTCGTCCGGTATACTCTTATGTCTCTGGACTTCCAGCTGAATTGGAGCCCTATGGTAAAGACGGCATGTCACTTCTGTATTCAGGATCTAGATATTTCTTAATCAATTTGCAGGGAGCTAAAGAGGAAAGCGCATCAGAGTACTGGGTAAGATGAATCATTACCTCGCTATTTGTGTTGTCTACTTCCCCAATACTCACCAGATTTTATTAGATGTGGCAGACGACCAACTATCACGCTTTTTGGAGTAGAGCTTTCAGTCCTGGCGTTACAACTCTGATCTCCGATTCTACTACAAATGATAACCCCGTTAATGTCGACTTCAATCTAGTAGGAGAACGTGGGTAAGTATATAAGCAAGTTGCCATGCGTAATTGACTTAGCTAAACTGATAACCCTTTATCTTCCTTTCAATTCAGGTCTCAGTATGGACCATTTGGTCTGCTGTCTCCTGCTATGGTCAACAATCAGACTGGGGTAAGTGTAGTTATGCATGTCGGATCTGATCATTGCATAGTGGCACAAATTCTTACTAACTCTTCCATCTCATCTTCTCTAGCGAGGCCTTTATCGTTGCGATATAGAGGCATGCTCTTTCTGTCTAGATAAAACGATTCTATCGAATGTCACTATGCCAGACGACTTTCAACTATTTCCAACCGCGTCAAGTCTCTCTTGTGAGTTTCTCAACATTGTTCCATATGCACAAGGTCTAAATGAAGGAGAGGAATGTAATGACTTGAAGCTCGCAGGTGAGTACAGCAGTAACTGCTCATGTGTTTGACGTTGATATTCTTCTCATAAACATACTGATTATTCTCGTGTTGCAACAGAGCCATTATGCTGTCCCGACTGAGGTGATATTATATCTAGAGAATTATAACTAAAGAATGCACAATGTACATATTACCACTATTCTATTCAGAAATACTAATAACAGGTCGTCTAATGAATTAGTGTTAAAGTTTTTGAGTAACAACTTGATATTTCTACCGCAGATGCTCCCAGCTTTACACCCTAGACCTCCCACATCAGGATTTAACAGCTGGCATTCAACATTAAATCTCCTGATCTTCTATCTTTCAACTTACTCAATGTAACATTGGAGATCCAATCTAGGTGCCACGATACCTAACCCATTTAGAATTCTTGCCATATCAGTTCTTGTCAGAGCCAGACTGGCATCAAACAAGACCTAACATTGGTACGCTCAACCAATTCGTGTTCACAATAATCAAATGTTAACATAATCTAATCAGCCGCCAAACCCACTTGCTGGCACTGATCCCTTTTTCAGCAAAGTCGCACCTGGCGGCGGACCCGACAAGTTTAAAGGAGCAGATGGAGTAGAAGATGATGCACTAGACTTGCCCTTATCCCCTCGCTTCTTCTTATTGGCTTCCTTCCGTTTTGCCTTTTTCTTCTCTTTCCTCGCTTTATCCTTTGCCTTCTTTGCCGCCGCTTTGGCCTTGTCTGCCTTTGCTTTAGCTTCCGCGTTGGCTTTGTCAATTACAGCTTGCTTTGCCCTCATATGCACAACAATGGCAGATAATGGTCGACCTTCCTCATCAACTTCAGGAGGTTTTTCAACTGGGACCGTATAAGAAGAAATCTTCTTCTTTTTCTTATCATCTTTATTGGAAGCAGCTTCTTTTGTTGTAGGTAGTGCACCACCACTTTCCAAAGATTCCATGAACGCCTTGTAATCTTCTGATTTCTCAATCGTCGATTCTAAACGATCATTACGATCAACGAATCCTCCCTTACCACGTCCCTTCTTCACATCTGTATCACCAGCGGTACTGTCATCGTGCTCAACGACCAACTCACTCAACTCTTTACCTTCCATTAATGACTCAACCATGGCATGTGGACGACTCTTCCATGTCTTTTGAGACGACGATTCCAATACTTCCCACTTTCCTTCGTTTGATTGTGGCGCTCCAGATGAAACGGCATGGATCTTCATTGCCTCAATAGTACGATGAATTAATACACGAGAGCGTGCCACTGCTCGTGACCGTTCAGCGGGTGATAACAGTGGATAATACGGGATTTGTGGAGGTTGTGGCTGGATAACCTTCGTAACGACTGGCGGCGGAGATGTGGTACCTTCCTCCTTTTTGCTTTCTGCTGATACCTCACCTTCCTCACCCTCCTTCTTCTCTCCAATATCTTCTTCGACAGTAGCCTCAGAAGCAACAAGTCCCTCATTCTTGGCTTCTTCTTCTTCCTCAGTTGCAACTTTATCAGTCTCTGACTTTGCCTTTTGCTTCTCAAACTGTATATCCCCAGCCATCTTGCCAGCATCTCTACAAGCCTCCTTGAATAACAAACACGGATCTGGTGGATATAATGCCAACGTTACCTTGCCGCCAATCTCACCACGACGCTTTGATTGTTTAATAGGTGTTACTGATAGGATACGAATGCGAATAGCTGGGATATTGTTCTGAATTTGTTTCTTGGTAGCAGTGGGTTTGCTTTCTGTGGCAGTACTTAGTTGTTCAATACCCTTGGTAACCTCCTTAACTTCTTTAATATCAACAGGTTTAGAATCAGATGGCTTGTCCTCTGCAGACTGTGGTGGTTCAACTTCCCCATTCTCAGTATCATTCACAAAAGCAGCCTCTGCATTGGCCTCATCTTCCAATTTCTTCTTAGCCTTTGCCAACTTCTCCCTTTCACTAACAACTCTCTCAGCCAAACCAACATCAATCATGCTCTCTTCATCCAATACAATCTTACCACCCACATAATGTAAATAACTCTTACCACACTCCTGCATCATTTGATTCATTGCAGTGTCCACAACCCAATTAATGTTTGTAGTGTCGGATATCTTTTTATCAGTTTCATTTGACATTAGATTTGATACAATTGTTTGTGTTGTTGGTAGTAATGATTCACGATTGGAGGGTAATGTTGATGGTTTCTCTTCGTATACCCAACCTGAGGAGAAGGGACGTGATGATGATGTTGTTGTACTGCTATTGCTGTTGTTAGCAACAGAACTTGCAGCAGATGCTTCAATAAACATTGCCTTAGCACCATCAAATTCCTCCTTCTCGGCCTGCCATGCTAACATGTATGCATCCGTCTCAACGGTACCATCTCCGGCAACCTTTGATGATGGGAATGTACCTTCCAAGAATGTTCTAACTGATGATACAATTTCATTGATTGGTGTATTCTTAGTATTACCATCAGACATTATGTTCCGTAATGTAACTTTAACATGTGGCAGTTGTAATGGAGATGAAGCACTTGGTTTATATCTAGACTCGGATGATCCACTGCCACCACCACGTCCTCGTCCTCCACCACTACGAGGTCTCCTACCTCCTCTACCACCAGAATTTGAGGTTGGCTGGTTGCTATTGTTTGTGTTGCCATTTCCCGTCTGTGGGCCACTAGCTGCACCTGACGCATCACCACTACTACTACTACCAATCTTGCTCTTTTTCTTTCTATTGCGTCTACGAGGGCCTCGGCCGCCTTTGGCGTCGTCCTCCGGCATATTTAGTGTTGCTATTTATTGAGCGACTAACAACTTGAGGTGAGTTGAGTTTACTATGAGAGGGTAAAAGATACCGCTTCTTTTAGTGGCCCGCTGGCCTCACAGGCCTCAGCCAGGTAAGCAGTACAAACATACTTGACTATTAGTTCAGTCTATCGTGTAGTTGACGCTCGAGCTTGCATTCAGATGGGTAGGCAGGGAAAGCATTGATGGTGTGAGGAGATGATTGGATACATCATTGATCAGAGAGTTCAGTGATACAATATGAAATATTATTAAGCTTTATATCTTGTGTGATATGTTATCTTATCTTCTTCTGAATACAAATGAGCCAGCTTTTAGATCATCACTACCGTCTCTTAGCCATTCCCATTCCTCTTTACTAAACCCTTCTCTTCTCAGGTCTTCTGGCACTACTCCCGAGCAACTAATACATATGCTATTCTTTTTCAACACTCTTTCAAACTCTTTTACTGATTGCTCAAAGTTTCCATCACCAGATAAGTATATAGCATCCAAAGCTCCCTTCTCTATGATGACATCAAATAATTGGCTCCATTCTTCAGGTAATGATCTAGCATCTTGTACACTTAAATGTATATTGTCGATATCACTTCCCATTGGTAGATACTCAAGAAGATCATGTTGACGATCTATGGCACCCTGACTATAGTCAAATACTGTCAAATACTTAAACCCGGCATTATACAAATCCAATAATAGCGGATCGTTGCCACAGCCCGGTATTAATATTGATAGTTGTGATTTATCCAAAGAAGTCTCATCTAAGACGAACTGCTCAAGCAGTGGTTTGATAACTTCATAGCCATAATACCAAGAGTACTCTGATGCATCAAAATCTCCCATACCATCAACATTGAATCCCAATACCATTTAGTACCAAAATCTGATCTAGCTTTGGCATCATCACTATCATCTACTTTTTGATACTTTGTATAGTCTTTGTCAAACTCTGAAGATGTTTGGCTTTGGTGTAATTGGGATGTCTCCATAGAACTTCTTGTACTAAACTGTTTACTTATTGCAAATGCAAATAATGACGATGTGCGTTGGCTCATAATATACATTATTGGTATTGACAATGTTGTTTATATCTCTAGGTAGCCATCTAAATAACTTTTTGCAATGACCACGAGTTTTTTCTGATATGTATTTCTACTCCACCGACAAGATTGAAGCGCCGCCACCACCTCCTTCTAATCTTCTTTTAATCCTTTATACTTATTCAAATGAGAATGACACCTCTTCGTCGTTCTACTTCTACTTAAAAGCAATCAAAAGAGCATTGGTTGACAAAACACTAAAAAAAGTAACACATCTGTTGAGGCGGTGAAGTTATGAGTTTTGAGGCGGAGTTTTGAGGGTCGCATGTGGTATCCTATGAGAGTCGAATCTGCGAGCAGAAGAAATATTTGCTTTACAAGGCTTTACAATAGCGGCGATCAAAAGCGCGCTCAATTATCAATATGGCGTTTGGATCTATCGCTCCAGCTCCTGCTACTAATCTGCAAGGTTCATGTACGGCCGGCCAGAATGCCTCTTGCGCTCCAAATGATCATTGTGTAAGTAAACTTCATTTTTGAAAAATGTTGATGTTGTCTGTCTGACTGAGATATAATATTGATGAGAATATACCTTCATTATGTTTTGCATACTGTAACTTTATCATATATACATACTCATTCGTTATATTGTTTAATAATCTTCTATTGTCACGAATATCATCAATATAAAAACACCAGGTCCCCTCGGCTGGTAATGATGGCGTTTCATCATTAATTTGGAGCTCGAAAGCAAATCATTTAGTTTCAACGAATTGGGATGGTGGTGTACGATGTTGGGAGGTTCAAGAGAGTGGACAGCAGGTTAGAGCATTACCAAAAGCTCAAGGTGAGTAGTTGCATGGTTATTACGTGCATTATACTTGGTTACAAATTTTGACGTATATTATATGTGTCTCAACAACTCAAAAACATTTTATCAAATTACATTACAATATATCATAATAATAAACAGTAAACCATGAAAATAACTCACCAGTATTAGACGCGTGTTTCTCGGCGGATGGAAGTACAGTCTTCTCGGTGGGTGCTGATAAAGCCGTGCGTATGTGGCAACTTGGTCAAAATCCACCAAATAATGTCCCACAACAGATTGGTTCACATGACCAACCAATCAAATCAGTAGCCTTCCTACCCACTACTAATTTGATTGTATCGGGTGGTTGGGATAAAATGCTCAAATTTTGGGATGCAAGACAACCCAATCCAGTGGGCACTCTCCAACTTCCAGAGAAATGTTATGCGTTAGATGTTCGAGATAGTTTAATGGTAGTTGCGACTGCGGGACGGCATATTATATCATACAACGTCCAAGGACAACCACAGGAACATCAACGGAAGGAAAGTCCATTGAAATTCCAAAGTCGATGCATTGCTGCCTTCCCTGATACTACGGGCTATGCCGTGGGTAGTATCGAAGGCAGAGTGGGTATTCATTACGTAACAAAAGTTCATGGGAAGGAATCATTCGCATTCAAATGTCATCGAGAAAATAATAATGTTTACCCCGTCAATTGTATCTGCTTCAACAAGAAGTTTGGTACATTTGCTACTGTTGGAGGGGATGGCATCGTAAACTTCTGGGATAAGGATAATAAACAAAGGTTGAAGGGCTTCCCTGCTATCCATCGAACGATCAGTTGTGCTAGTTTCAATGAACAGGGAAATATTTTTGCATATGCGAGTAGTTACGATTGGAGTAAGGGTAGTTCGCAATACGCACCGGGCACTCCTAATGAGATTTGGTTACATTATGTTTTGGATGAAGAGATTAAACCGAAGGGAAAGAAGAGCTCGTATAGATAGAAGAAGGTATGAGATGATGCAGTAGGCAGTAGTATACTCAACGTCATAGTTAATCAGGGATTGAATGAAGGAATTGGGTATATCTTATAATAATCACAAATGATTATTGATCTATCTTCACATACATCACTCAAAATTGTATGCGTACTGATTCTTCATGTTTAAAACTCAAAACTGCTTCTGCTTTCCGCTCCTACCTATCTTGTCGATCATCCTGGTAGTTGTTACCGTTCAAAAATTTACTTATATGTTGTTCAGTAGACACTCTCGTTCTCCTTGTGGTGCCATCACTATACCTTGCAAAGGCATCCATTCTATTATTTGTCGTCTCATCTGTAGTATTGTCCTCCTCTGCCCCTGATTGAACTTGAGAAGAAGAACCCCCATCATGTGTCTTTGTTCTTACGGTAATCTTTTTTCCGAGATGGATGAGCGATTCTTTCCCTTCCTGTTGTTGGTTTGTTGTATCATTGGCGTCGTCCTTCCCCACTTCTTTCGATTTCGACTCGTCGTCATCGTCGTTCTTGTCCTTGTCATTGTCATCAGATCGTCTTCGTTTACTTCCACTACTACTTTTTCCTCCATCTCCACTTTCTCTACTATCCTCGACTCCCCCGGATTTCTTCATTGATGATATAATTGTTTCTATTCCAGACTATCTAGTGAATAGCGAGACATACAATATTCATTGATAGAGACAGATTTGTGTGGTCTATGAAAGTTCAACACAAATCACAAAAAGGGCCTTAAGTTGTTCCCTAGAGATTCTCACTTCTTCAAAAAGTAGTGGAGGTATCCTGAAATCGTGGTAATTTTCAAGTGCTTCTTCTCGAGTTCTCTATGTGACAAACTGAATCTCTAGCAAACAATTAATGGTCCGGTGGATAGTTGAGAGGTGCCAATAATAATATATCTCCTATCTATCAATATACTAAATGAGTAACATGAATAATCATCTGGCCATTGCAATTGCAGCGACTAAAATGGCACAAATTAATAATAATGATAATATGAGGAACAATAAAACCCTTCCTCCAACTCAACAACAAACATCGACATCATCGACATCAACAACACCGATTAATTGTGCCAACAAACTAAGTAAGGGCGGACCCCGTGGTGGTATATATGACCCATTCCCCAGCAAATTACATCGTATGCTGGACGAGATTGCAAGTGAGGGTTTAGATCATATTGTTGGTTGGATGCCTCATGGGCGTAGTATTAAAATCCACAAGCCGAAGGAATTTGCTGATCTTATTATGCATCGGTACTTTAACCAGTCAAAGTATACCAGTTTTCAGAGGCAGCTCAATCTTTATGGTGCGTATATTTATTATATTATATGTGTGATGTGTTATTCATAATATGATGTGTCTCAATTTTAATTATATCTGATCCTCTCCCTGCTTCTCTATTCCCTTCTATAATTATGATATCTGTATAGGATTTCAACGAAAGTGCCGTGGACCTGATGTTGGTTCCTATCATCATCCATATTTTCTTCGTGGTTATCCAACCCTGGCCATGAAGATTGTTCGTACCAAGATTAAAGGAGCTAATCACAAGACGCTAAAATCCTTTCATGAGCCTGATTTGTATGCCATGCCTCCCCTTGGTGGTATTATTGAAGGATTTCGACAAATTGGTCCATCCGTCACAAGCAATAATGTACATCCCGGTGCCGTTAATAATAATGTACTTCCTGTTGTCATCAATAATGCACAAACTCAAGCACCGCAGCAGATTCTTATGAAACCAATGGCAATGGGCATTGCACCCCATCAATCAACAGGGATCGTTTCTCTCGATCCCAGCAACTATTCTGCCCCTTCCCCAATGGTCCAACAATATCTTCAACAACCTGGGATGTTTGTACAACCCCAAGCATATAATAATAATATGCAATATCCCGCTTCAATTCTTTTGTCTGGACAGCAAAACAGACATCCGTCAGCCATGAATTTCGGATCCTTGAGTGATTTATCTCAAGGATCTATTCCTACAAATGGAGCACCAAACAATGAGCTTGCAACAGTGTTTGCAGCTTTATCCAGTCTTCGTCGGGGAGCAAACGTGTAAATACCACTTCCGACGGACTACGAGGATGAGCCTTTATGATTGCCACATCAATTTTCCCCTGCACAGTTTTGCTATCATTGAATCATTTATATTTAATGACAATGAATAGCTATTATGATGATGGCATCAATCATATGCTATAGGATAACCGATTTTAGAAAGCATATTTGTAAAAGACTTCAGTTTACCTTGGTTTTATTATCTATAATGTTTCTTCTTGCTGTTGTCTCCATTCTGAGCATCGCCTCATGAATATTATTAAAGCAAGTCTTCGACATCATACAATGAGCATGACCCACGTCTTTCCAAATTATCTTTTCAATTGAACAGCCACCACCACCATCATCAGAACTATCCTTTGATACCACGGAGTTGTGATAGTTTATCTCCCTTTCGATATTTGGAGAGTTAACTATCTCGTCACAATCTGCGAGACAAACAAGGACTTTTACCTCAGGAGGGATATCTTCTAACCAGAGTTCAGAGTTGTACCATGCAAAGTTACGTCTCAAATAATGTTCAATAAACAGTTCACTACTTGCCACAAGATGTATCTTCGTCTCGTTTACAAAACGGACGACCTTTTCAAGCAAAGTGTTTGGGTTACCATTGTACGAATCTTTCAATCCCTGTCGTCTATATAGAAAGTTTACCACCACATCAGGAGCACTCAGTAGTATGGAAACGGGATCACAGAGAATGATAGAGCTGATTCTGTTTTTGATACCTTGAGATTTAATCATCCAAGCAATCTGACAACTCCCAAATGAGTGTCCAAACAAGGTAAGATTGTTAGAAGTTGAAGGGTCATCAAGGTGCAAGTCTATAGCCTCTAGAATTCCATGTATAGTATCTTCTTCCGACAAGGCATCAAAGCATAAAGCATACGATACGGGCTTATTCTCAAAGAGAAATAGATCCCGATGTCTATATGACAATTCACCCTTCAATATACCAAAGATCATGGGCAGGTAAGGAGCATATCCTCCAGGTGCAATTCCATGAAAGAATAGAAATGGAGATCCCTTACGTGGTTTGGAAGAACGATGCCAGTATCTCAAACCTTTTGCACAAGTGTATTGTCTAAATCCAAGTATATACAAGATGATGTTGGCGGTCATTTTCAGTAGCGTAACCCCGACATATACTGTATATGGTCGATATAAAGACTTCACTCTTTCAAATGTAAAAGACCTTGGCTTGAAATGTGGATTATTACCTGGTTCAAAAGTGAGCCCTGTTCTTGTCGATAATATATTGTAGAAGTCATTTAAAGCATTTTGCATATCAGTTGATGTTTGTACTGTGGACAGTGGTAGCCCGAAGAATGCCCAAGACAGGAACTCGTCCATATTGTCCTTCTGTATCCTGCCTTTGCTTGTCTTTTTTGTTTCTTCTGGTGATGATGATAGTTCAACTAAAGATTCGGTGGAGCTTTTATCAGTTTCATCATCAAGAGAAGATGAAGTAGCATCCCCCACAGATGACCATGCCATATTAAACTTTGGAGGGCATAACCCAACGTCCAGTGTGGCCATATCAAACTGTTCAGAGAATCTATCATATGATATGTCTTCATTCTTTGTTTGAAACCATGATTCTATAAAATCATAGTATATATTATTACTATTATTTGCAGATGATGTGCTGTTGTTGTTATTCTCTTGTTTGACTTGTGCATCAAGTCTATCCAATATTCTTATCAGTAGTTTCTCACGATCTTTTATATCTGGATAATCTCGGTATGGTGCTAATGGACGATGTGTTATTTGATCATTTGCATATGGCACCAGTACCCACTTGTAATAGAAGAAGAAACCTACTTCCAACAATATATATCCAAGCAATACTGTTGTTAATATGATTTCTAGACCAGGAGATGGATATGTCTTGTTGGATATCATTTTTGTATAAAGTGCACCTTACTTAAATAGATATCTAAGATATTTTTTAGTGAAGAGTATCTGATATTATATGATAACTGCTTGATACTTTACGCTATATCCGGCTGACAAACACAACTATCAGCATAGATGCCAAACCAATTAATGCCAGTAATAGAGAGCATAATGATATGTATTGACCGGCAATATTGAACTTGAACCTTGTGAATAAAACTCGCCAAATCAAAGTCAACAAATCTCATCAATCCAGCCACAACTAATAAGCAACAAGCTAACCATCCAGAACCTCCATATAATATCAATATCAATCAATATAGGAGCATTCTACATTATAAGTACCAAACTAGTTCTAACAAAAGGAATCAATCAGGATCATATAATTGGGTGACAATATGCCATCTAGAATAGCTAATGATAATGATGTGGTGGTAGCAGTTCGTGGTGGTGGAGCTGCCAGTGGTGCAACTGATACTGATACTAATCCTCCTACACTTTCTAACTCAATTTCAGCAATTGATAAATCACCACCAGTGCCACCTCCCAATGTCCCGCCGATACAACTCAAAATGTGGCTAACCATCATACAAAGACGTAAAAAACAAATATCAAAGTTATCCAACACATATCTATTATCATTTGCTAATGATATTATATTAGATTTATTAGCCTCACAAGAGAATGATAATGATGAACAAGATCAAAACAAGGAGAATAGTGAAGAGCAAGTACTTACTAATCCATTATCAATTACTGGATATTATTCAACATATCTATTAATGGTACATCCTCCTCCATCAAATATATCAATTGATGATATTATATTACATTTGCTGGCGTTATTTTATAGATCGGTAGATGAAAGATTGACAAGTGTTAGTAGGCTTCAGGAAAGTCTGCGTTTTGTATTGATTTATCATGTTAATTCGAGTCCTCTATTTGATTATCTTTGTAAACACACATATACTAACAAAAGTTACTATCTCTCTTTTATAATCATAAATCGTGGTGATAACGTGCATCTTTCAGGCATTGAATTGTGTTAGAAGGGCATTCACAAAGTTGGATGAATGGTCTAAAAAGTTCAAGAATAAAGATGTTGATGTAGCTGTTGCTTCTTCGGCCTCTGCTGCTATGGAGAGTGGAAATGGGGTAATGGATACGTCGTCAGATGATAAGATTGATGAGGGTAAGAAGAGAAAGAGTAAGGATATTAGTACTACTACAAGTGATTCACAACAAGAGATGGATAATGGGGATAACAGCAAGGAAAGTAGATTAAAGAACCCTGCAGAAACAAATACTGATAGTTCTTCTGACATGTCAATATCAAGTGTTGATAACTCACCCCGTAAGGAAATGAGGAAAGAAGATGAACCCCAAAAGTTGGGTGCTGCAGGGCAAGAGAAAGGGCTGTCTGCCAATAGCACTACTGATAATAGAAGGGAGGGGAGATCTGAGAATGAGAAGGAAGTGCATGGCAGAGTTCCTCGAAAACCGGGGATTGTTCAAAGGGTAGTTCTTCCTGCTGATCCTGCCGCAGCTGCTTCCCGGAAGAGACCGCCAGAAGAGCTTGCTGCAAACCTTTCACCACAAAAGAAGGCTACTTTGGCAAGTTCACGTGCAGTCGACCCCAAATCTCAGCAAGGACCACAAGAGCAGCAACCAAATAAGGGTGGTATGGGTTCCAACGATAAAGCCTCTCCGTTTGCCAAGGAATTGAATGCTTTCACAAAACAAGTGGAAGCGGCAAAAACAAACGAGCCAAGTGCAGATGATCAGATCCATTGCAAAGTGTGTAATGTAACGTGTTCTAGTGAGCAACAATTACTAGATCACTGTAATGGTGAAAAGCATCGACAGCTAAATGGAATCGTTGTACAAGTTAATGCCCCAGATCAAGTTGATGCTACACCACACAATAAGGACCACAAGATAGATCGTCCCGACGAGACACTCTATCGTCGTGGGGTGTCTATCTTTATCCGAAATGCTCCGGATAATACCTCAGAGGAAGATATTCGTGCGCTCTTTGAACCACATGCTCTTAAGGTGAACAATAAAATCCTTGGTGTTACTCTCAATCTTGTGGAGGGATTTTGTTTCATTGCCTTTGATGGAACAAATGCAGTACATGCCATTATTTCACAAGCACAGAAAGTCAAGAGTACATTCAAGATCCACGGGTGTACTTTGGAAGTTCACCGGAATGTATTTAATTACTTTTGCAAAGTGTGCAATGTGCCATGCGTTAATGAGCTCAATTTCCGGCAGCACGTGCGCGGTAAAAAACATCAGGATATGAAGAAGAATGTAGAAGGGACGCCTTCAAACATCAAACAAGAAGGATAGTCCTCAACAAAACCAAGCCACTAGTTTGAATCAAGGTGCGAACCAACAAACACCATCCCAGCAAAAAGAAACATCAACATTGGCACCAAAGGCGGCTGCGACTCTGCCAGAAGCAACCACACAAGATGTATCCTCGAATCAAAGTACATCTCTCGTGGGTGGCACTAAAGTATCGGGAAAAGATGATAACAGTAATGTGTCATCGGCAGCTGTAGAGAAGAATAAACAGCAACCTGTAGCTACTTCTACACAGAGTACGCAAGTACCAAGTAAACAACAACAAAGCAAGGCACTGGATACCTCAACCGCTTCCACCCCTTCCAACTCGTCATCAAAAGACAACACTACTTGGCGAAGACGTGTGATTCGAAAGTGCACTGTTGATAACTGCCCAAACAAAGGAGGTAAGTGTGATCAACATGGTCCTATGGTGAAGACATGTTCTGTTCCAGATTGCATGAAAGTTCCACAACACGGTGGACTTTGTGCCTCTCATGGAGGTAAACGGGATGTGAACAAAGCTAAGAAACCTGATGCCACTACTGCCATGAAGACTACTCCAAAGAAGACTGATACTCCCGTTGATAATGCAGGTACTCCAACCACAGCCACAATAAACACGAAGACGGCTGATGCTTCTGTTACAAACGCGAAGGCGAAAGCAAATGCCTCTTCTACTGCTAACACCGAGGCAGCAGCAAAGACAGTTACTACGCAGAATACTTTAACTGTGTCATCGTCCCAAGGAAATACTTCTCCAGTGCCAAACAATACCAACAACAATGTCTTAGACAATAGTAATGCACGAGATGTGTATGAGAAGGTTGCTGCCAAGGCTAAAGCTCGTCGTGAATCTGCAGAGTCAGGACATCAAAATGTTGCCCTTGCAGCTTCAAATGCAGAAGAAGGAAAGGAACCAGAAATGAATGATGATGTGATTGATTTAACTGAAGATTCTTCATCTCATGAATCGACTTCTGATGTCGAGACTCATCCAGCTAGTGTAATAGCATCAACACTTAATCGGAATCAAGCCATCAAGGAAGACGAGGTCAGAAGCAGAAATAGTCCTCCTCCACCACCACCGCCGCCGCCACCTCCATCACCACCTGCTTCTCCTATACCGCCTCCTATCATTCATGATTTGCCACCTCCATCCATGCCTCAACCGAAACCGTTTATGGATAATCGCAAAGTTGTGTTTCTCGCGGATCGTAATCCTGTGTTCACAAGTGGTAACTTACAACAAAGAAACTCGTGTACAGTAGAATATGACACGGGGTGTCATCTCGATGGTAGTGGATCATGCTGTTATGATGCACATTACATTGACGCTAGTGAGAGATTGAAAACATGGGATCCATACTGGAAAGTTGTAGAGGTACGGAACTGATGATTTTCTTTGTATATGTTCATTCATGTATGCTTTTTGTCGTTACTAACCAATGTTTCTGTATGCTTACTATTGTAGCAATTGGGATCTCAGGCGAGAGCAGGGGAGACTAACAAAGTAACATTTGTTGGGGCCAAAACAACATCTTGTCGATCAGATTTTAATCAGATTAATTCATGCACTTCAATCCGTGTGGATCTGCCAATGGCTGTTAAACAATCAAATATATCAAATAAAGATTCGAAGAGTCGGAATATGCCACCCTATAGAGCGTGGGGTGTTAAGTGGGGGAATATTCCTCATCCGAATAAGGACAAACGTTACTTTGAAAGTGGTGATAGACGACTCATTGTGCGAACTATTCCGCTTCAACGCACTGAGAAAGACAAGAAAAAACAAGCAGATGGCCACCTATGGCCAAAAGGAACGTTCATGCAACTCAAGAGGCAAAGTATGAATGAACAAGTATTACCACTGACTCAGCGAAAGCAACAATCGCATGATCATCAGAAGTGGACTGGACAATGCTATCCACTAGACTTGACAAATGAGATTGTCAACACATCAGTACCATTTGAGCTCAAACTCTGTTGTAATGAAATAGTTGAGAATGCAAGTGCAAACAACACTCAGGGTGGCACTTTGCAAGGCTCCTATGTTTTGCATGTGGCTATTTGTGAGTATGTCTCGCCGAATGATCTCTATGATCAACTAATGGGAAAGAAGGCAGGCGATGTAATCATTCCTCGAATATCTCTAAGGTCTTCGAAGAAAATGGCGAAAGAGTATTTAGCAAGTCAAACCGTTAGCATGATTGACAGTGATGATGAAGAAGACAATACTGCAGAGAGTAGTCAGGCTCAAGGAAACAGTCTAAGTGAACACCTGACGTTGTCCCTTCTTTGCAGTGTGTCTAGAACAGTGATAGAGACTCCAGTTAGAGGACGGCACTGTAAGCACATTCAATGCTTTGATCTGAAGAACTTTTTACATTCAAACAGTAACTTGAATGGAGGCCGATGGAGGTGTCTTGTAAGTATGTTCTTGGGTATAACGATATTGGTGTTTGTGCACATACCTAATCTATTTCTATATCCAACAGGTATGTGAATCATTCTTGAACGTTCGAGATCTAGTACATTGTGGCTTGTTTCAAAATATGTTAGATTCTGTTGCTGGGCAAGTATCAAGTGCTCGAGATAAGGTAAAGTGGCATTCTGATGGAACTTGGAGATTGCAAGAGGAGAATCGGTTAAAATATTCAACAACTAGCCAACGCAAAAAGGCTTCCAACCAAGATGTGACAGATATGACTAATGATGATGAAGTGATTGAGTTGTTGTAAGATATTTATACAATGAGACTATAACAACTAAATATAGACAGACAAGGAACAAAATATTGTATAAGTATTATACTAATATAGTATAGCAAAAGATAAACAAAGGATATGCAGTGTCAAGATAAGTGTGTGGGAGCATACATGGAGACGGCTACACATGAAAGACAAGAGAATCCTGACTATCCAGCGACAATCGTCTGGGCGCATCAATGTGAACGTGGTGGCACAGCGAGGTGTGTTGGAGGTGGACATATGTTCGTGAATGGTTCAAATCATCCGTATGGATGCATACAACAATGCCAGAGTGAAGGACATTGGAATAACACACCACAAACACCCA
>Ga0075439_15314_pt1 | contig 32308 bp, 23 predicted proteins | sample MintriSingleCell_FD_74264 | JGI IMG/M metagenome (GOLD analysis project Ga0075439, IMG submission 74264) | Marine eukaryotic communities from Monterey Bay, USA to study complex ecological interactions - Minidiscus trioculatus JGI Plate_4_G5... | ecosystem: Environmental > Aquatic > Marine >... | reverse complement strand
GTAATCCGTCATCTTTAATATAGTCAGACTTCCAACGTGTTGTTTGATTATTACCTAATTTGGGATCTTCATTGAATAATCCACCGAATGATAAATCGTCTAGACCGTCGAGAACGTCGGTCATATTGCCTAAATCCCATTCATCCCATGTATCACCAATATCTTCCCATAGGTTACCGGCACCGTCTTTTAATTCTTGGACGTTGGTTGGAGAGTCTGTATAATAATATGATTTACAGAAAAGTAGGGATTTGCAATACAAGGATAGCATTAAGTAAAGTGCATATGATATGCACAAAAGTGCCAAAACACAACAGTCTACAACACACAACAAAAACTCACCCAGTCCATACTTCCAAATTAAAAATCCCAAAACACCTGTAACACTAACACATGCCACACCCATCATTATATTCTTACTACGTTTATTCTTATCTTCTTCTATTGTGTATGGGTCTGGATTACCATATTTTGATGCTAAATTATCCATTGCACGTTTGTTCACTGGTTGTGTTGATGAGCGTGTTGCTTTGTTGTATCCATTTGATGAACGAGTGGCGGATGTGCGAGCTGTAGATCCAGCGGAGTGATTGTATATATTTGCTTGATTTGACATGGTTTATTTGTATATTGTATTGTATGTGGAGTAGTGTGGAGTTGCAAATTTATATGTATCAAAAGGTTCTCTAGAGCGCCGAGGTCATATGATATGCACAAAAGCAGATAACGAACAACCGGCGGTCAATACGATATAGCAGAGTAGTTAGAGATGGTAACGGAGGCGGCAGGGTCAGATACGAGAGATTAGTCTATTGCAATGCACCAAAGCAAAAAGTTGGGTCTTGCATTTTTCGGCTTAGTTTACGAGAAAGCTTATCTCAGCCACCATCATTCTTGCCAAAGCAACGAGAAGAAGAACAAAGAGACAAAGAGCCCTCATCATCGAAGAAGCAAAGTAAGAAGATTATATTATTATCAGCAAAGAAGAGATTGAGAGAGATTAGATTAGAGGGAGTAGTATTGTTGCAAAGCATTGCAACTCTATCATCAAGCATACCGATTGCAACTCATATCATATACTACAAAATACAAACAAATATACAACACGACACCATGGGTGGATGCAAATGTATAATGGGATCGCTCCTCTGCCTAGGAATACTAGCAGCGGGTGCAATCTGTCTATGGCAGGTAAGTAGTAGATACGAGTAACTCGTGTGTTGCAAATCTCAAGTACTAACATACAGATATAATCTTTCTCTTGATACAATCGTGATAATTTGCAAAACTAGTTCGGTCCTTGGGAGGACGCAGAGTCAGCAGATGTAGCCTCCTCAGCAGAAGACTTAAAAGCACAAAATGTCTGTGAAGGATGCTGCAATCTCCTAGCATCAAACTGCAATCTAAAAGTTAATGAAGCTTCATTTGCAATGGTACATAATGCAATGTCATCTTCTAAGAATTTATTTGCGGGATATAATAATTTAGAACCATTGGAACAAGCATTGGTTAATGGGTATAGAGGATTAATGTTAGATTCATGTATTTGTGATGGTAGTTTGGGTGAGACTGTACAGGGTTTCTTAAAGGGTGAGGAGGATAAGGTACGTCGTTTGTTTTTTGGTTTGTGCATATCTTGTGTACACATTCTCTCATATATTTAAACAAATAACAATATAGGGAGAGAATTATCATGGCTTTTGTCACAGCAGCTGTGACGCAGGAGTACGTGACCCAGCAATAGTATTCGGTAACATTAAAACATTCCTAGAAACGAACAAACAAGAAGTATTAATACTAATATTTGAAGTACAAGATAATAGTCTCGAGCAACTATATAAGGCAATTGATGATTCAGAATTGGATACAATGGTATATACTGAACGATTAGATGAATGGCCAACGATGCAACAGGAAAGTCCGCGTTTGTGCTTCTTTATCATATGAATTCGTGTGTTCAGTATGAAGTCTCTACGACTTGACTGCTTTGTGTTAGGCGTTGGTTTGCCTTTATTGATTGCCCTTGCATATCATATGTACTAACATATGTTATAATCTCCTCTCTTCCATCATCATTAACTGTGATAACGCGCATCTTCCAGATGATTGATTCGAATCAACGAGTGTTGCTATTTGCACATGGAGATGGGATTGATCAAAGTTGTGAAGATGTAGGCATGACTTGTCCGGAGGGATTGTTCTATAAATATGATTACTTTGAACAAACCAATTGGAATGATGACACATGTGAAATCAAGGGAGTGCCTCGAGCCGAGATGGATTTCTTTTTAATGAATCATTGGAAGAATAATGAGGAGACTGATTTGCCTAGTCAGGAGAATGCTGAATCGTTTAATACATATCCTTCATTAATGGATCGAATTACAAAATGTGGCGATAGAATTCCAAATGTTATTGCTGTTGACTTTTGGAGTATAGGTGATGTACTTGAATTTACATATGATGTTGCTCAGAAGAATCTACAATAGGGATAGTTTTAACTGAGGTTTGCGGCAGCTGAAGGAAGAAACATAAACCAAGAAAGTTTATCTGTCTAATCTCAATTCTAATATCAATTATAAACTTTTAGTATATCCTAATATCTAACTTATGCTAACTCATGTGCCCTCTGCTGAAACCTTGTTGATCCTACGCATTTGTTGCTGACGTTTATGTGCACTAACAAGTATATCACATTCTCCTTTCTCATGGTATGGCCAGTGGGCAACTTGACACTCCCTCGAGCAATACTGTGCGACCATGCACCTGCTGCATACTGATAATGTCATACGCTCCTTTTTTTCGGTACAACCATAACATAAACCCATCTTCATATTGTTCCTTGCCTCTTGATGCATACTCTTCAAACATTTTATACAAGTTGTTCTTTTTGAATAGAACTTTAACAGGTCACGACTTCTACTACTTGCCGCATTTCCGTTGAGATCTCTTATCTTTGATTGCACCTGTCTGCTGTTAATGACCATGTCGATCCCATCATCATCATAATGCTCAAGTATAATAATTGATCTAGCCAAAGTCAATGCCCGAACTTGATTTACGTATTTATTACTTAACAGCATACTCGTTCCGATTTTAACCATAAGGTTTATTGCAATCATCTTGTTACTGTTATCATTCCACACTTGTGGGTGTGAATCAAATTCATCACGTATACAGATGGTCCCAAACTTTTCATCCAAGTTCCTGAAGATTGTATCCATGAAACTTGAAACAGGATGATCATGTGAAAAACCTCTTGAGTGTATATATTTCTTGTAACCGTGATGGCATTCAATATGCTTCCCAACAAGTTGCTCTAATCCTACAGCCCAATCCAGCCATAGATCACGCACCTTCTTTCTCTCAGCCTCTACTCTGTCTGCCTCCTTCTTAGCCTTCCTTTCTTTTCCTTTGTTTTTCTTTCTATTTCTTGAAGCCATAATATCTGTGTGTGCTGTCGTTTGTATATAATTGGATGGTGATAGATAATGACTTGTAATTCGATTAATTAGTTGTAATTACCGGTATTTATATAGTTGTGTTATTGTTTGTTTATAATACCAGAGACTGAGACAGGGTTGTATATATATTGCTACCTTGTTATATGCCGATAGCAAGCGTTGTGCGAGAGATATGAACTGTTAGATATAATGAAGAGTATACAATATGATGTATTAATCAATACAAAGAAACAGAATCAGCGCATAGGGCACAGGAGCCGCCTAATTAGTGTCCCCACTCAATGGAGTACAAGCGCTCTCAGTGCGAGTACAAACACACCACTTTTAGATCTGCACGGTGCAGAGTACAATGCACTAGTGCAAGAAATAGCTACTCCAGCACCTTTTAGTGCTCAAATTGGTTTTGTATGAATTTGCACTCAGGGTCAGAAGAGCTAAATTGAACCATATATGATGTAAGTTATATCCGAATGCTTGTACACTTACTGAGAGCACGTTTGTACTCCATCGAGTGGGGACACACTCGCAATTACACACGTAATTCGTGCATGAAATCAAATCTCGACCACCAAAATGCAGAGTACAAAGTGCATATTTTCGTGTTTTGCAGGTGCACTCACTGCGTTCGTGCACTCAGCAAAACACTCCACTAGGTATATTTTTTAGCGACATATCTCTCATCATACATAAACATATATAATATCATTACTTATTGTGAGGTGAACCGAGGGTGAACCATCTTATCTCTCAATGCATACACATCTTATCTCTCAATGCACACACTACTATAGAACACCATCTGACCAACACCGGGCAAACAACAATAACGGATACTTATTATTATTAAGTTGATACGAAACAGCGGGGTACATTAAAATGAGCGATTCTGATTCTGACGACGAATATTACGATTATGATTATAGTTCACTTATTTACCAATATGATTCAGAGGAGGATGAGGAAACGAGGGAAATGAGATTGGAGGATGAGTGGTGTGAGCGTGAATTACAAAAGAAGAAGAGGAATGGTTTTCAACCTACGGAAGATGAGGCATTAAAATTTGATGAAGTGCGTCGTCAGATCGAGGCTAATGATCCCAATGTACTTCCAAAAAGCATCACGTATGATGACAGATTTTGTTTGGATATGTCAAGTGATTTCTGGCCGTATGACGGAGATTGGTCGGGTGCAGGACGTGCTATTGCAAATAATGAGTATTTGAAGGAGTTATATCTGGGTGATTACAGGGACCCTGCTCATGAAATGAATACCAACACAAAGGAGCAGTTTTCAGCTTTTTGGGGATTAGTATCGGGTAGTACTTCTATTACAAAACTCTCCTTGTGTAATTACAGTTTGTTAGGTGGTAGTGAATTCTTTACTTTGATGGGAAACTTTATCGGTAAACAAATAGTTGAGTTACATATCGATAAAGCAGATATGAATAATGAGGGTGCATCTGTTTTTGCCTCAACATTGTCCAAGGGAAATGTACTACAAACTCTTAGTATTGGAGGTAGTGTGAGTGTTGACCCGTGGTGCTACCGTGGAAGTGGAGGTGCTGATCCTCTCACTAATGAAGGTTGGAAGTCAATCGTGGGGTGTTTACAGTCACCTCATTGCAAGATCACATCCCTGAGTATATCGGAATCAACAATGGACGATAGTACAGCATCCATCCTTGCAAATGGCCTAAAGAACAATCCCTATCTCAAAAAGTTGTTAATGGGTAAATGCAAAGGTGTCACTAATTCAGGCTGGCAGGCTATTTTCTCGGCATTAGAGACCAATAGTGCATTGGAGCAACTTAGTCTAAGCAAGGAAGCTTCTTGGCTGAGACCGGATCCCGGACTGGATGAGGGAGTAGTGGCTACACTCCTGAACTCTTTAACAAACAATCGTACCTTGAAGAGCTTGGATGTAATGAAAATCACGGAAGAGGGATTGAGGTCTTTTATCCCATTATTGCGAAGTCCTCATTCCAATTTGGAGGAGTTTAGGAGTACAGAAACCCCTCTCACTATCGAGTTAGCTGCACTCCTTGCAAGCTCATTGGTTGGCGATACGAAGTTGAAAAGGTTGGTGTTAGAGCACGATAGTAGTGCATCTGTCCAGATACTAGCAACTTTTCTTGGGCTTGTTTGCAACAAATTAAACATCATGGCTACCTATCAGTCTAATCATACACTTCAAGAAATTGGCGGAACAAGATACAGTAGTCGAAACCATGAAGTCTATTCAATGTTGCAAGTAAACAAGAATAGTAACAGTCCAGCTGCTGCCGCACGTTCAAAGATTATCAAAACTCACTTCAGTGATGTCAACGTTAAGGAGTTTGTGGATATGGACGAGGAAGTTTATCCTCAGGCCGCGGCTTGGATGGCAAAGGATATGGACGGTTTGTCTCTTCTTTACAAGTTTCTGACTAGTATTCCTTTGGACCTTGATGGATATGCCGCTTTTGCCAGAGCTGGATATGACGTGCAAAGCAGAAAGAAGCAAAAGTTGTAATCATCTGAGGGGGTACAGGTATAACATCAAAGTTGTGTGTGTGTGTGTGTGGGGGGGGGGGGGGGGTACAAGGGGATGGTTTAGTAGTAGCTGTCTATGTTCGTTTTACAACTGACAAGGTTAATCTAATTCTCATATCCCCCAAACGTCGTACAATTTAATACAAGTAGTACTATATCCAGAGTCGTCTTCTGATATACATCTAATCTTCTTCTTTCTGAGATATTCACTGGATGCATTAGACCTGCTTCTAGAGACGACAGATCTCTTCACTATATCTACGCCGTGTTCAAGATTCTCAACAAGCGTATCACATTGCCTCATTTGTATTGACTTTCTTCTTTGATTTCGTATTATAGCAGATCGCTTAGCGGCTTGTTGTATTTGTTGATCGGTCGCTCCATCTCTCCTGAGCAGCGTTTCTCTTTCTAGCTTTGTAAGTCTCTTCTCTTCTATAAAGTTATTAGCTCGTTCCTTACTTCTTTGTTCCTCAAAGTTGTCAATGGTCATCTTCTGATTTACAACGTAGATCCAACCAAGCTCAATGGCCACTCCCGAGGTACCTCCTGGATTGGTTGATGGTACTATATTGTACTCACGAACCTCTACCCCTCCAAATTTTGTGCTTTTCTCATTCGATATTCTCAATCCCAATATCGATGGATAACGTTTCAAACTGATACTGATACTCTTCCTCTTCATAATACGCCTTTGTTTTATGCAATTATCCTCTATGTCATCTGATACTGTGTGCAGTTTTAGAACACATTGATCTTGTCAAGAGGCAATTCAAATTATGAGACAGTCTAAATCTATCTTGCATCTCTGTAAATTTGTCCAATTATAGCTCAACTATTCTCTTAATCACCACATCCCCACAATATGAAGTACATAGGTATAAGCGACAACAATTAAGATACCCATATTACCGATCTTTAATTCACTGCACCAATAGCCATCCCATTAATAATTGCTCATCACATAAAGGCATCATCATCATCCGAAGTTGGCACATCCTTCTTAGGTCCTTGCATAACATTACCATCCATATCAAACTCTACATCATCTAATCCCCATTGACTAAACTCTGCCGGAAGCATTGTTCTATCTCGTACTGCTCTAATAAACTCGGGTGCTCGTGCCGATCCCATAACAGTCTTGCCTACGACCACACCGTCATATCCAACCGCTAATAACTTCTTCATCTCATCTGTAGTCGATATGCCCCCACCTGCAATCGTTACTATAGGTCCCCCACTTCCAGGGAACATGCCAGCCAACTTAATAGCCTGATCGGGTACTAATTCACCAGTTATCCTATCCCGATTAGACACCATGATGTTCTGTGCCAATCCATCCAGTGCAGCCTGCACTTCATTATACGTATGACATTCCACAATCGTTTCCAAACCAATAACTGTTGCAGTATTTAGAAAGTTCTCAAGTGCAGGACCCAACACACTGGCAATTAGTATGATACCATCGGCACCTGCCTCCTTTGCTATACCTAATTGTATCTCATCAACGACTATATCCTTCATTACTACCGCAACATTATCATTCACTTCACGGACTGCTTTAATACTTGATTTTAATTCACTAATGTCACCACCGTAGGATGTATAATCAACATTAATAAAGACAACATCGGTTCCTAATCGGACCATTGCCTCAGCTACTAAACTTGCATCATCATATCGAGCAAACTGCTGATTTGGGTAGCTCAGATTAGATTTCCTTTTTATATCAACAATGAATGAGCCACGACGCATAGTTGCATCTGCCATTCCATTTTCTAATAACTTTTCTTCCCTTTCTATTTCTTCTGGAGACTTTTCTTTAGCATTTGGATTGGCAATATTGGTTGGATCATCATATACCCTTCTTAATGCAGCAGCTAATCGTTTCCGTTCTATACCATCTTGAGCGTATCCCATTGCCATACGTATTGGATCGGATAATGAGGCATGTTGTGCGTTTAGACGTTTCATTTCATATTCTTTACGGTGTACTGCTCCGTATAGGTCTTCTTGGTTGTTTCTACTACTGTGCAATTTGGTGTTTTTTGATGTGTCATGATGATTTGTTGTTACTTGTTTGCAATGATTTGTATTTTGCGGGTATCGTCTATTGTTACTATTGCAGTTTGATTCTGCACATATAATTGGATTATTAGTAAAGGAAGATACAAATGATATAAACAGTATGAATACCAGAGCATGGATGTGAGTAGAGCTAATCATGTTTGATGGTGAGATAATGATGGGTGTGATATGAAATTGGTATCCTCTTGGGTATCTTTCTATATCCTCACTTTTGATTGAGGCGGCGTATGTAGTTCACTACTTGAATCCCGACGATAAAGAACTGATTGAGCGTATGAACAAGGTCTAGAGTAGGATTAGCGTATGTTGAATGAATTATGAATAGGGTAGTTGAGTTTTGATGGTGGGTAAAAAAAGAAAAAAGATATTATTTTTCATCGGGTTGATCGCTAAAAGTTGTCTAGCACGATCTTTGGGTTGTCATGAGAACGCCTCTTATCAATTTCTACCTCTTCTAATAGCAGCTATAAAAAGTGACGATATATGGTAAGTTCCAAGCTGCTAAGGAGAGAAGCGTCAATAGATGGTGGCGATGTATGTTGTGTTGGCGTGCGGCGACGAACATATCGAATGATATGAAATGGAACGATAACAATGACTCATCTTATGCTTTGATCTTGATCAACATTTAATAACACTTACTGCTCTCTGATCTCTTTAATATAAGCAAACAGGAAATGATAGGTATTGAAAAGAACAGTAGAAACTAGAGTAAAAACCATAACACAGCTATTGCAATGTCAATCAGATATATGATATAAGTTGATACTATGGAACATGGAACAGACAACCCCATCAACGACGATACAAATTAGACAAGATAGTAATGAATCAGGGCCATATATATCAAACATACTACACGATTATGATGACGATGATACGGTTACGAAAAAGTTAGCCAAGTACGGGTATGATACTAATGATAATTTAGACGTCAAACCTGCAGCCGCTATTAGTAGTAGTAATCAAGAGGTAGTTGCAGTTACTGATTCCGCCCCCCAGGACTCTACTTCACTTTCAGTATCAACAACAACTACTACAGAGACAGAAATTCCGATAGATCCAAAAGATATGGCAGATGCAATGAGAGAGTTTGTCTTGTTAAAAGCAGAGTCTAGAGCATTACGAAGTGAGATTGTCAGACTACAAACAGAATTACCCCGGGATTTAGAAGTTAATAGTAGACGTGTCACACAAGATTTAGAATCACAGGTTGCTGCTGTTATAGAATCACAAGTAACAAGAGCAACGATATCAACATCAGGGGAAGGAGATCAAGATACAATTGTAACTGATGCGGCCATACGAGGTCGAGGTGAATCGGTACAAGAGGCTGTGCCACAAGTAGAAGCCGCCCTGCCAGAGGCATCACCAGTTGTCCAGGCCATTAGTGCAACGTTAGTCAATAGTATACATACTGAAGATGAGACTGAACCAGTGTATGATGCCCGAAGAGTTTCGTACGATGGAGATGAGACTATGAAGCATCACTGCCAAAGAATCATGAAGCAAAATCGAAAGAAGTTGGTAGGTGCTGCTTTAGTATTGCTATTGGCTGTAGTATTAGTTGTTCTGGGAGTAGGAGGAGCGTTTACATCATCAGATACGCAACCGATGATTGTCATTCCAGAATCCAATACGGCAAATCCATCTATTAGTCATGTACCCACTTCATCCTCTGCCCCAAGTTCAACCCAAACTCCAAGTATACAACCGTCTACATCCATATCTCCTACAGAGACTTGCTATTGGATTGACATATTGATTGATTATGATGATGATCCTGTGAGTAGGAGCTTTCTATGTGTTGTGTTTCTTTGGCCTCATTACCATCTCCACTCATGGCTGTTATCATATCCGAACGTCTAATACTAATAGCACGAAACATCATTTGAGTTGTGGAGAAGAGATGCCGGGAGTGGCAGTACTAGTGGAACAAGAGATGAAGTTTTGATATTCAAGGGAGCAGGTAGTCACGGGGATACATTCTTCAAGAAGTCCTTGTGCCTTCAAGAGGGCGAATATGAGTATACAATGAAAGACATAGCAGGTGACGGGATATGCTGTGGAGTTACTCAGGGAGATGGCCATTACACTGTCACAACCGATGGAAAACTAATTGCCGAAGGAGGAGAGTTTAATCGGAAGGAGACTTCTCTCTTTATGATCCCATATGTCGGAGAACAACCAACAACAACTGAGGGATACTATGTTGATTGGGACGAGTGGGACTGGGTAACAGGAACGTGCACGAATAAGTATCCTAAACCAAATAACGGTGCTTCATTGCATGAAACGAAAGAGGAATGCTGTGCCCGTTATTATATTGGGCAGAGTAGTCATGCATGCATGTGCTGGGCTAACCCTTGTCATTCTTGTAAGTGCAATGGTGCCGCCGAGAGCTGTCCTGATTTAGCGTGTGGCAAGTAGAAAGTATACTAGCATAGAATAAAGATGTAACAGTAACGTAGAATAAAAGAAGACAACCTATGAACATAATCACCGACGACTCTAGTTGCACGAAGTTTAAAGTCTTTGCAAGACAGATTCTTTATCATTTATGAATCTTTACTATTTGACATTGGGATAATTTGTCTTGAAGATCCCCTTTATAATCAACTCGCTTATATACACTCCTTAGTTTGACACACAAACAGCAGCACCGTCGGTCGATGAGGACTGTGCACAACATTCCTCCTTGGTATCAAACAAATGGATACCTTCATATGGCAAAGGCCTTGCATTACTGCATGTCGACGAAGGCCAACCCCAACTTGATACATAATAGACGTCAAGTCCTCCCGACTCTGAGGGTGAACTAGTGGGTGGCTGGGGTAATGCGTTGACGCAAGCATTGGAACTTTGACCTCCATAGGCCTGCGTACAGCACTCAAGCTGGCTTGAGTACACAGGCCTGCTGCCAGTAGTGAAGGGTAACGGGCGTGCATTGGAACATCCAGCAACTGACCATGCAGTGTCATAGTCGGGATACCACAAATCATACTCATCGGTGGTAGGAGCAGAGGTAGGTTGGTCAGGTAAATCCTTTTTGCACACTCCTGATTCCTGTCCCCCATAGGATGCTTCGCAACACTCAATTTCAGTTGCAAAGTGTGGACGATCATTAGGATTAATGTTAGGGTTAGGAGCATCTGTGCATTCTCCCTCTGTCCAAACCTTTGAATCTAGATAGAGAAGAGAAGAAGAGGAAGATGCACAATGTTAGATACAGAACAGATATCATGTATCGAATAACAACACATATGATGTGATCATCATCTTAAATAGAAACTTACAATCAGGATACCAAGGCTTAGGGTTCAATGTATCAGTCGTCGGCGAGACAGTTGGTGATTGATACCCGGGGATTGTCTTAACACAAGCATTACTACTTTGGCCACGATAGGCTTTTGCACAGCATTCTGATAACGTAGAGTAGTTTGGCCGTCCCGATGGCAATGGACGAGTGTTGACACACGCTCCTTCACTCCAAGCAGTTCCATAATCTGGATAGTATACATCTAAATCACCAGATTCGGTGGGTGCAGTAGTCGGTGGATTGGGTAGACTTTGTAAACAAGAACCAGATGACTGTGATGAATAGGCGCCCGTACAACAATCCAATTCCGTATCATACCCCGGTCCTGAGTTACAATCAGTTGTGAGGGTACAATCTGTAATAATACAATATAGAAGTATAGGGTATAGTGGTTAGTAGTTGCAAAAACGAAAGATGAGCACAAGATGTCCACCGAAACTATGGGTATTGCATTGAAAAAAGTTAGACATATAATGTGATACTTACGCCCAATCGACCAAGCAACAGAATAGTTTGGATACCACCTAGGAGCTGGCGGACCGGCACCGTCTCCGAGATCTTGACAGTTGGTACCGGGATATAGATTGTATTCCAATTCACGATGTTTGTTATGGACGATGGCGGTAGTATCGGTATCGGCAGCGTCCCATGCTTCATCGCTGTTGTCATCAACGATATCGGCGGCGGTGTGTTGTTGATGCTGCTTTTTGAACAGACCACGGAGAGAGATAGCGTTGGTTGTGCTAACGGCAGTTGCAATGACGTAGGCGGTTTGTGTAATCTTCATGATGATGATGATGATGGTGATATGGCAATGACAAGTTATTATCGTCGTCGTCGTCTCGGGATATGATATCAATTGCAATATAGTTCTTGTTCGAGAGTTTGAAAATTATGAGCACATTGCCTCAATAAGAAGTAGCATGAAGAGCTTCTAATAGTAGTCAATTGAACTTGCCCCCCTTCCATATGTCTCATTGGCATGCACAGATGTTAGATAGGGCGTATCTACACTCATCGGCATGCACATATTTGTTAGTAGTTGTGCTCGAGGCAACTCTGTTTTTGATTAGAATTGCCAAAAGGGGGCTGTAGTAGAAGCTCTTCGTCTTCCTCTCAGTGCAACTCTAGTCAATTGAACTACCATTGGCATGCAATGTTTGTTAGTAGTTGTGCTAGAGTGGCGTATCTAATCATTTTTAGAATTGCCCATTGGGGGCTATAGTAGACACGGTTTTAGCTTAGGGTCATATTAATCTACTGCCAGGGTCATTCTCATGTCGCAAAATTATGGGTTCAAGCAGAATGCCTCTGTTTCACGATGGTGTCAATTTGATGGCGGCTCCATATTGCAAATAGGCTAAGAGGAGGCGACAATACAGTAACGAATGGATGATTGAGTTATTCTCTAATGTTAGGGCTGTGCAGCTGATTTGATTAGCACATTATTGAGAGAGACAAAGAGAGAGTTTTATGACCATCGAGTGAAAGAGTATCGTCATCGTCACCTACACGCTATTAGATAGTTATATATCAACAGTCATCGACTAAATACAGCTCGACCACTCGAAGTATCGTCAAGTACAGCATTATCAAATTAAAGAAGAGATAAGGATACCCCAACAAACCATGCAGACGTCAACAAAGCAGCAACAAAATCAAATTAGAATGATCGACAGAATAATGTCATCTGATACTGAATATCATATTGCAACTTTGAATAGATATTATCCATGCTTTAAATCGAAGTCTAACAATATTGTAAAGGTTGAGAGTATTAAGAGATGTGAGATATCATCATCGTCGGTCGAAGATGAAGTAATGGATGAGGATACATCTAATAGCATGGACGTTGCAATGGATGAGGGTAAGCCTTCATCGTCGTATGATAAACTGATGACCAGATCTAGTGAGAGTATCAACACATCATGTTATAGACGACAACGAGCAGTGTCATACACCGACGAAGAACTCCTTCAAGAATCCACACATCAACACCAACAATCACAAACTAACTCAAGTCCTAATCGTAAAGTATCCTTCCTAGACGAAATATCCCAATCAATAATAACAACTATATCCTACAGACCAACAACTAAACACGACGACAAACATATCTTATATTATACCAAAGAAGATTATGAAATGTTTAGTTATGATGAATATACTGAACGGATATTGTTAGAACAGCAAGAGAAAGAAGAGGAGGAAGAGAAGGTGTTTAGTTGGGAAGATTTATTGTGCTATGAAGGAGCTGGAGGGAGTGATTATTGTATACATATGATGGCAGATGATGAAGAAGAGGTAGGGGAAGGGGATAAGTTGATGCATAAGGTTGAGACGTTGAAAGATTTGCTCATATGATATGCAAGTTGAGGTGCACGTACTTGAGAAGAGGAGAGTTGCATGAGATAAGAGTGTAGGATAGAGTATTAGAATAGAAGCTGTATGAGATAGAAGTAGACAGGAGTATAATGTTTGTAATATAGAGAGTAGACTAGCAGAGTATAATGTTATAATAGTAATAAGGAAGTAGATAGCAAAGATTATAGTTATTATCATAACTTGAATAGCACCTCTTGCTTCTCTCGACTTTCATCAACCGTCACTCTTTATATCGCGTCATATCTCAATCTCAATTCTTTTCTTATAGTGACATACTCGCAACTTTATCCTTTAGCTCATCAACTTCTTTTGAAAGTTGTGCGTTCTCTCTTAATATCAATGGGGCTGTTTCAGCAACACAACTATCGCATGATGCATATCCTCTTTCTTTGTAACGTTCCTTTACATCGTTGAATCTGCAACTAGCGCAATAGACCATTCTGCATTCCTCACATTCCTTTACATCAAAGTCCCCGCTAATACCTCGACAATCACTACAAGTATAATTGTCACAACCATCGCCCTCACAATGGAATGGTTGACAAAAGTCAGCTTCTTCATCCATATCACATTGAGTACAGATAGGTTTCAGGCAGTCATAGCAGATCTTGGTATTAACCATCATACCATTCAACCACTCTTGTTCATTTGTCATCCTTCTATTGCATTTTGAACAACAAATCCCCCGTGTATTAAGTTGTTGGTTGTACCTCCTGCTGAATGTGTATCTCTCCATTCCTGGAGGTCTACCTCTCCATTTCCATGGAAACTGAATGTATTTTAATGTACATCCATCGGAAGATATGATACCGTCGAGGATGGGCAAAACTGCCTCTTCCGAGATCTTTGGTTCAGGTTCAATACGAGGGTTATCATGCTTTCCAACAAGACTAATATCAAGCTGTTCCAATACTACACTATCCCGCAGTGGATTTAATCCTATACCTGTAATGTTACTACATCCACATAACTTTAATCTTTTGAGCACATCATGTGCATTGATACTGTTTAAGACCGCACTGATATCGTCGTCTGTTAACTTGTTTGCTAGTTCCTTATCAACATCTTCAAAATCAAGCGTATCCCATTGTTCTGATAATACGATTGCCATGCTCACATCCAAAGGTATCGAGTTGGCATTCCAAGAAGAAGAAGGTGCACTTAATGCCACAGCCAACATAGCCTTGGATGGTTTGGGCAGATATTCTGATACATTAACCAAGAAACTGTCAGGCAAATCTGAAATACGAAAGGACCCAGTTCGTTGACGAACACTTGGATTGCTTGCCATGATGCTACTAGTTCACTATCCAACTTTATGATGCAATAGATTATGGTTCATCAAGTCAGTTCAGTTTTCAGCGTTTCGGTTGTTGTTCGATGCTCAAACATGATTCACATTCATCATTCTTCATTCATGTGAGACTTTCTTGTCGTATCCCCAGAGGTATCTTGGGTATCTTCACACTCTAATGCCACCCCAGCCTACCCACCTCCCTATAACTATGTTCATCTAATCAAGGACAAACCAAGTCGTCTTGGAAGGTCCAAAGTTAAGATCCGTAGGTCCAGCTCTAATGTTGTCATAGTTGATACCCATTAAGTATGACCCAGCTGCCGCGTCATTCTCTATTGCAAATGGATCCTCAATATCCGTCACTTGACCGCCAGAATCAAAGATTGTAAAGGCATATGTATCATCCGGTATACAACCGAACTCTCTATATGTTGCAAATGGCTGCTTGTATGGACCGCCTATATGGATAAGATGATCATAAATGTACCGTCAGAACAAGTTTAAGCCAAGGATACCTTACCTTATTATCAAACGCATGATATGCACTCACCAGATAGAACGGTATCACCCTTTACATTCACTAATATCCAAGTAATCTCTTCCGGATTGTTATCAGTTTCTATCCTCAAGAAGAAGTCACCACTACACAACGAGGCATCATCATCGTCAACACCACTAGCCTCGGCTTCCACGAGAGGTAGTGGAAATGCCAACTTATCATTATAAAAGAAGTTGATATTTCCACCAATCGATGCCCCATCAACAAAGACAAAGTATCCACATGATGTACAATCATTTCCAAATCCATTCCCATTTGTATTTGTTATACTAAAGATGTACTCATTCATATCAAGACAATCAGCTACATACTCCTCAACTGAATCATCAATGAATGGACCACCTTGTAATACTACCTCTTGAGTATCCTTTTCATATAATTCCCAAGATGTGGTATTTGCAATATCAGTATAGTTTGATCCGGTTGTCATTATAACAATCTTCACATTATAACATATTGTTGGTATTGAAGTTGTAGTGGGTGTATAACTTGGTATTAATGATGCAGATGGATGTATACTACTTGAGGGTGATGCTGACGGATTGAGAGTTGATGTTGGACTATAGGATAATGTCGGTCTGATACTACCACTACCATCTATACTACTCGAAGGCGATGCCATTGGTGCCATAGATGTAGAAGGCAACTGAGTAGGCATTCCCTGTGTACAATCTTCTATATCCAACGAGATGATACTCGTTGCATTATCTTCAGATGATATCATTTCAGCAAGGATACGTCGTCCTGATAATTGTGGATTCCTATAATCCCCGTCTAATGAAAATGATTCAACATAATATCCATGACTTTGTTTGGAAAAGATTGTTGAACCGATGAGTAGTATATCATCATCTATGGCAATATCAACAGTACTTTCAAAGCCGTATATGGAAGCATTAAGAAACTGTAACAAAGTGAACTGATCATCTGAACTTGGTCTATTGTAAATGTATACACCTTCCATATCCCATGACTGTGTATCATTCTTGTGCATCAGTATAGAGTAGGCAAACGTATCTTCATCTACTGCAACATTATCAATCAATCTGCCACTACCGGTAACATTAACTAGTTCCAATGCCGTACTAGCTTCATAATCATCCATGTTTGGATTACTAACGATACTATCCTGACTTGTTATAATCTCGTTTAAGTCAGTATCATATTCATAAAAGTGCAATTCACCCTTAGTAGAATCTAACACAATTATCGTTTGTTTTGCAACGTATACTTGATTTGGAATGTAGTTCAAATCTAACTTTGATAATTGTTTCCATCCATTGGTAGTAGTAGACTGATCATCTACCGCTTCTCCTTCTACTTCTATATTTTCATAACCATCAGTCTTTTGAAAGATGTATATCGCCTTATCAATCAAGGCACTAACAACTGCTAATTGAGAAGATTCCCCTTCACTATCATCACTATTCGATAATGTTGTTAATAAACTAATAGTATGTCCAAATTGATCATTCAGCCATGCATCATTCGGTAGTATTGGTTCTTGTATAAACTCCCATACTACTGCATCCTCATTACCTTCTGCATCTGTGTTGTTATCATCAGCGCTATTCCCCAACTCATCTCCTCTTTGGTTCTGCTTTTCAAACAAATAGACTAATCCAGCACCATTCCTATAAACAGGCAGACCCAACATGGCAACATTATTCAATATATCAATACTATAGTCATTATTGGTTGGATAGGAGTATTGAAATGTGTATACATCATTTCGAACCCATTGTAATTTGATATTGTTAGAAGAAGTTGGAAGAGAGGGTTGTTCGAAGAGATTGACACGAGGTGGTGGAGAGGCATCACCCCCATCGTTCGTAGTTGTGGCTTGAGGAGTAATAGTTGGTTGCAATGTATAGAATGAAATATAAATAATATTATCATTATCAAAGGTAATAACCACTGCATTGTCGTCATCCATTGCATACCTTGTGTTATAACTTTGTGTATTACTTATAGGTAATTCTAAAGTTTGATATGACGATGATACCCTATATACACAGTTAGTCGGTGAATTAGTGGGTATTATACTAATTGATGGTAATAATGAGTTAGTAATTGATGGTGGATTTGATAATATGTAAATGTTTGATGGTGACATTGATGGTATAGAAGTAGAAGATATCAATAAGGGGAGAGAGTTGTCGAGTTCATCAGATGAGTTTGTTGTGTTTTTGGCTGTTAATGTAACAGCTAGTGCAATTGTAATTGCAATTAGTATTAAACAGACTAATGAGATTATTATCTTGTAGTGCCGACGTGTTATTGATGAGCTTGATCTGTGTATGGTACTTGCATTGTCGTTGTCATTTCGAGGGGGGGGGAGATTCGACATCATTTTGCAATTGCTCGAGATCATTGATGATATTTTGACATACATCTTCAGATGCACCGTCGTCATCAGTAGCTCCCTCCATAATGGATTTGCAACTTCCGCTATTAGTGGTGGAATGTGCGGTCGTTTCAAACCCTCCTCTTATTATTTGAGGGGATGCATAAAATAAAAAGACGGCGGAAATAATCGACAAGTGATATGTAAAAAGATAAGCCCTATCTGAGCTTATAGTTTGACTAAAGAAAGATTACATGCAAATTGCGGTTCTATAGCACTATTGATCATAAGTACAATATGATGAAACTAAGCAGTGCTTTGGCGTTGGCCGCCGTCAATGGCATATTTACCCCCGTCGTATCTCAACAAAACCCTGCAGACTCAGCTGCTTTCCCCGATGGCCTACCCGATATCGTAATGAGTGAAGAAGATACAACATCCGCTAATTTGCAATTTGGTCCTCGGGAGGTGAGTTTTAATGGGTTGGATAAACTTTAACTGCATCGATCATTTCATTTTATATCTCTAACACGAATCGTCGTATCTAAGGACTACTGGATTGTCAGGAACAACAATTCCAATCTGTGGAGTTCTGATGAGCACATCGAGGTGAGTTTTGTGATCGATGTCGATACTTAACCGCATCTTCACATTATATCTAACCCATCATAATCATACACATTAACTTGAACACATCATATGCACAGTCTAAACTCAATGGACGTCCTGCACATATTCGAAAAGGGGGATTGATGCACCTTAGAGGATTCGAAAAGATACAAGGCATGTTGAAAAGTAACAACAAAGTATCAGGAATCGATGATGTAATGATAACAAGGGAATGACAGAACATGGCAAGCTTAGTTGTTACAAGATCGATCAACACAGTTATATTACTAATGCACAACTTGGATCACAGGCTGCTACAAAGTATACTATAGATTGTGATGGTGAACCCCCTCCTCCAGAAGGATTAGAACATCCATGTGAAGAAGGATTTGATTGGATTAGTGATTTATGGGGATGGGTATCACCAACTACTAATAAACGTGGGATGGTATCTCACTCCTTGATATTACGGATACAACTCATCCTATTAATCTCGGTTTCATGGATAGTAGTGTTACAATTCCTGTTGGAGTGCCGGATGGCTATTGGGGAGATCATAAGATTGTTGACGATGTAGTTTACATCGGTGCCGAGTGGGAAGGTAGTGGTATTCAGATTTATGATTTGAAACAACTAGATGATTTACCAAGACCTACTAATGATCCACCGCTCGAGAGAGGAGAAGTACACCGTATCAAACCAGATAACTGGCTTAGTTCTATTGGTCATACACATAACATTGTGGCCTTTCCAGAGCTTGGTAAGGTATTGGCCGTTGGAATTGGGTTCTATGATGATAATACTGCATGTGATTGGTCAGTAGGTGATACAGTGATTGTCTTGGATGTGGCAAGTGATCCCATTAACCCTCCTATCTCATGCTTGAATATTGGAAGTGAAATCAATACTGGAGACATTGAACCGTATGCTCAGTTCAATTCGAATAGCGGGTATATCCATGACGCTCATTGCTTTGTATACAAAGGTGAGTAAAGAGACATATCAGTGCACATTTTCTTTTAGATGGAAACATCAAACTCAAAGAACAACTCTACTTCTATTCACAGGTCCAGATACAAAGTATTATGAGGTACCCATGTGCGTATTCTTCGCTGAAACCGAGATTGGCATTTACAACATGGATACAAATGAGTTCATCAATACTTTGGATATCATGCAGCTACTTATGTGCATGTCAGGGATGGGTCTCAGATGACTTTACAACCATCTATGCTAACGATGAGTTCGATGAGGAATGTCAATCTGGTCTTCTAGAGGATTATGTTCCTTTGTGCCATGAGAATTATCCAAATGGAATCGCTCATACAAACACATACATCTTTGACATCACTTCACTCGAAGATGTGGGGCCTCCTCGTATCTTCACTAACACAAATGCTCATCCGGCAGTAGATCATAACATGTATGTACATGATAATCTTATCTACAGTGCCTCCTACAATGCCGGTGCTCGTATTTTTGAGATTCAAGAGGATATGTTTCTTGATGAGATTGCCCATTTCGATATGAACACGGATTGTGATGATATCATAAACTGCTTTGACTACATGTCTGGAACATGGACACATTACTACTATGAAGGCACTTCAATCTCCATAGCAGGTGATGGATACTACGGATTGTACATTCTTGGAAGTCGTTTAGAAGAACCAAACTGTAACAATTACACAAGCAGACGTTCATGTAGAATGAGTGAAGAGTGTAGCTGGGAAAGGTCTATTGATGAGTGTGTGGCAAGCTCTAGCAGTAGTGATTCAAAGTCAAGTAAAAAGGGAAAGAAGAGTAAAAGCAAAGGAAGAAGAGGAAGAGGGAAAGGGAATAGTTTACATGGGCTATTCATATGTACAGACCGGACAATCTCATGCATGATACAACCTAGCACATACTATGCTGATCGTGCTATTGCTGCACGCTGTCTTGCTTGGGACCTTGCGTTCTTCGTGATAAGGATAGACAGCTTTCTCAATATACGGTGAATATCATCGCTACCTTCCTTATCAAGACAGCCTTGATTTATAAGCCTAAGCTGCTCCTTGTACTCTTTTAAGATTACTTGTGCATGAAGTTGACGTCTTATACTGATTTCTCTAGGACTGCTAAAGAGGAAGTGCTCTATGCCAACTACTTCTTCATATCCTATTCCACAAGCAGCTAACTTGTCAGCATTCGACAGATGCATATTGCCCGTCAAAACACACGCCTCTAGTCTTCTTGACAGTCGTAGAGCGTCGATAAGGATATTCATATTGAACCGCTTCTTATCAGACTTGGTATATGACTTGGATTGATCGTATTGACGATCGTTCTTGTAGATGTACATGTCAGAAGTGTTGCTAAATCGCAGGGACTTCTTGCTTTTACTTTTGCTGCACATCGTGTCATCATCGGATACTACTTCTGTTTTGGGTCTCTCCGATAGTTGTGAATCCGTCATGATGTTGTTGTAGTGTCCAAGCCGAGTGTTTATGTTGAAAGAGAGTAGTTTGTGCGTTGAGCCCGAGTATTGACACATCGTTTGTTCATCTAGTCTTCGTCTTCGTCTTGGTCATCTAATCATATCGCGGTCTTGGCAAAGGACAGATATTAACCGGCCTATCCTAGCTTAGTGATACATTCTGCATAAGATTGAAACAAGTCCCTATCAATCATTCTAGCAGTCATTCAACAATAAGTACTCATGGACCGAGGTACGACACTTCAGACAATTCGTACGAAAGAGACGACCGGTCATTCTCGGAATAGATCGGCCCCATATTTTGAATAGGCCTTCTTCCATTAGCTAGCTTAACATGGGGTAAGATTCGGTAGATCTATAATCTATAATCCTACTATCTTACTACAACTACACGATGACAGTCTATTTCTTCTTCTTTTGCCTTGCTGGACTCTTACTCCCCCTCCTGCTGCCACTTTTACCACCACTACCTCCACTAGAAGCTGATGCGTTACCACCGCCTCCTCCTCCTCCAATACTAGCATTAGCACTACTATTAGGAGTCTGTTGTATAAATGCAACCAACTTGCAAATCCTAGCGGCCAATCCTTCATTGGCTACTCGTAATGCGTCTGTTCGTTCCATCTCATCAAATAGCTTGGCAGATAGTGTATTATTGGCCTCTCGTAATCCCTTGTTTTCCTTATGTATCTTCTTTACTTGTGATTCAAGTTTGAGTATAATGGAACTATCTGAGCTATCCCCAGATGATGATGATTTGGGCTTCTTACTAGACCTGGGTGGTGGGGGTAGTGCTAGGACTTGTTGTGCCGTAAGAAGCTTTGCATTCTCTGTTCGTAATTCACTAATTGTTTCCTTGATAGTAGACTGTTCTTCCTTGAGACTTTCAAGTGCCGATTGGACAGCTTGTAATGCGGCATTCTTCTTCTCTAATTCGTTAGTCAATGACTCATTTGCCTTGGTAAGTTCTGCAAATCTATAATCATCCGTGGTTAGGATAGACCCGTCGGAGTGGAGATGCTCGGGAAGTTTAGTTTCCTTGACGGATTGCCGTAGTACATTAATCTCTTGTTGTAATACCTTACAGGTCTCATACGCCTCCTCCCGTTCCATGGATATACCCTTAATCTCATCTCGAAGGTATGTATTAGACTCCTTCTCGGTATTCAACTCTTCATACTGCTGCTCGTAGAACTCTTGTGTCTGCTTAAGTGATGCATTCTCCTCGGTAAGCTTGTCTACACACTCCTCGGCAGTCGTTACTAAACTATTCATCTCCTTCATTGATTCATGTAATGTCTTATTCTCATTCTTTAGCTCATCAATTGCAACGGATAGTTCTCGTTTCTCTTTATCCCAAGTCTCCTTTGACAATTGCTCTTGAGCAATCTCATCACGTACTGAACTAACTACCATACTATTTGCCTCTTCTAATTCACTACTCAACTTTGTATTCTCCTTTTGGAGTATTCCCAACCTGGTTGATAACTCATCCTTGGATAGTTGTGCCTCGGTCAGTTCACTCTTCAAGGTCTTGATCTTCTCCTCGTACTCTTTGGAACTAGCCTCATGTGTCTTGACAAAGTTACTCATCTTAACATTCATACCAGTGGCTAATTCTACAGCCTCTTCCATGGAGGCATGTAATGTATCATTCTCCAGTTGCATAGCTTGTATCATTGCTAATGCCTCTTCATGTTCTATATCCGTGGGCTTCTTTGAGTTGCCTCCTTCTTCATCTTCTAGAACTTGTTTCACAGCCTCGGCTGTAACAGATGAATCTTCAGATTTGAGAGATGAGTCTAGGCCTTGATTGGTAAGAGATGATCGTAAGTTACGATTCTCAACTTGTAATGTTTCAATAGTGGTAGTTGCCTCGATATTCTTCATTTGACATAATTCCAGCTCCTTGGTAAGATGATGAAGTGGGGACGAAGATGATAATGATGATTGAGATTGCAACTCTCGTTCAAGCCTTTGACACTTGGCTAATAGTTGTCCATTGGTATCGGCCAAGTCACCAATCTTTTCAACTAATTCATCATTCACATTCTTGGTGGATGTAACAGATTGATCGGATGATTCTGCCTTCTCCAAAGATTCGATAACTATACGGTATCCCTCTAGCTTGTTCTCTAAAGCGCTAACTGTGGCAGTCTCATCATCACGTACATTGAGTAAATCTTGATGCTCCTTGTTAAGTTCATCATACTTGGTCTTCATCATATCAGTTTGATCCTTCATACATGTATTGTCAGATTGGAGCTGTTGTATCTGTTCAGCATGCCGTGCCTCCATTTCAGACATTTTGAGTAATGCAAAGTGTAAATTCTTCTCCGCTTGAGTAGTGGTATCACTACTTGATAATGTCGATGACATATCAACACCAAATGTACTAGCCAAGTGTAATGCCTCATTCCCCAATTCGGATGTACTCATATCTAATGAGAAGATACTTTCATTATGTTGTGTATCCTTACGTTCAATACCCTTGGACGACTTTAACTGACCTTCCATCTTTTTACACTTTCGTTCCATCTTCTTAGCCTTGGTTTTTAATTCTTCAATCTCCTTCTTTTGTGAATGTGATACATTTGCAAATCCTTTCCGTTCATTTGCTAATTCAGTTTCTAATTCAGACTTTTGTTGTGTTAATACCTCCATTAATCGTTCTGAGTTGGTACGTAATGCATTACGTTCATTTGTTAGGTCTGTTATTTGTTGTTGAAGACTTGATTGGATACTTGCTTCTTCTCTACTGTCACTGCTGTTTGTGGAATCACTTGACGGACGTCTAGTATGTAGACCTTGCCGGCCTCGGTTGACAGTGGTATCATTAGAAGTAACAGTAACCTCTGACTCTTTCATAGATCTTCTACTCCTCGGCGGTGGTAAACTCCGACCTTCCCTGTGTCCTACCCTCAATCTACCATCACCCCCACTGTCGTCATTATCAATACTTTCCATAAAGCTTAATGCATCCCTAACAATACTACGACTGCGTTCACGAACTTTTACATCATCTTGACTTTCATCACTGTCTTTCTTATTGTATGGATGTGGATTTTTATTCTGTTGTATACCTTTATTTCGTACACGTTTCTTTAATCCTAGACTACGGCCTCTTCGTCGACCTTGTGGTCTTTGTTGTTGTGGACTATCGGTTGATGAATCATCTGCATTATCCACTTCGCTAGACTTGGACTTGTTATTCTTCTTTCTAGTTTTGGATATTTTATCAATTGTATGTGCTTTAACATTGGTAACGAAGGATCGTTTAACCTTTGGTGATGATGGTTGTTTAAGCCAAGATTGGGTGGTATTGTTGTGTTCTTCCCATTGATGTATAGAACCATGAAATGGTGGTGTCGGGGTAGTAGCCGCAGATAATACTGTGGGGTTGGTAGGAAGATGATCCATTGTTATACTAGAAACATCATTCTCCTGTTTATTATTGTGGATAGGCCGTAAGGCACTCGGTCTATCCTCCCCGGCACCCAATAATTCCGATTGTATACTCATACCCTGATCAATATCATAACTACTATCCAATGTACCCTGAGACTGTTGTCGTTGAGGTCCTACTACTACTTTCTTCTTTAAATTATCCGCTGAAGGTAAACGGTTTAAGTCTGATAATGTACCAATCCTCTTCTTCTTAATAGAAGTAGAGTCCCCCGCATTAATTTCGTCATCAAATAATTGTTGCTTCCGTTCTTCCATTGTTAAACGCGATGGTGTCGAAGAGGGAGTCTCAATCTCTTCTACATTATTCAAATTATTATCAATATCCGAAATACATTGTCTCATTTCACGTACCGATCGTGCCACACTCTGTTCTTCCTCTTGTATTTCTTCTCGAACACCTCGTGCACTTGTATCAATATCTTCTGATAAATCATTATCATTTGAAGAAGCAAAGGATGGTCCTGAATAACCAGATGTTACGGACGAGTCGACACTTATTACTCCTGTATCGGACCGTTCTAATAGTTTGGGTGATGAGTTGTTAAGCTGTTGATCTTCCCCTTGTACATTATTATTCCCCCCGCTGCCTCCGCTTTTAATACTTCTGTCGTCGTTATCCCCATCTTCCTTAACATAACTACATTCATTTTCCAAACTATTATCATCCCCCGTTACATCTTTATCCCCTATAACATTATCATCCCCGGCCACTTTCTCACTACAAACACTAGCCAACTCAGGATGGTCAATTAAATCAACTTTAACACCACTACCGAATGCATGACTAAACCACATTGGTTCCTCTACTGCACTACTACTTGTATTATTACTATTGACTGATGTAAAGCTATTTGTTCTTTGGAGTGTTAACGGTCTGTATATTGGTATAGCCACAAGAGAATAGAATGATTGAGTTTAGTTAGTTGATATAATATAGAGGAAAATAAAATATCATATGCACAAAATATAAACTTTTCCCTATGCCTATACAACTTACCTAACATCACTAAAGGAATTAGATCGACGCATTATTCCACCATGGTTAGAAAGATCGAGTGATGATTTGTGGGGTGTTGTTTCAGATGATCGTCGTGTAACACTTGCCGATCGTGAGCGTTGTTGGTCATTATTTTTATTATTCTCACGTTCGTAGAAACTAGATGATTGACGTGAGAGTCCTATTGGATTTGCTGTGCGTGTTCTACCCCTTGTTGTTGTAGAATTAGATGTTGTTGGAGGTGTTGTTTGTGTTGTTTGTGCTGCATCTGCTGATGAGGTGTTGGTATCAGTTTGTGTAGTCATTTCAGATTGTTGTGTTTGTGTTGTTACTAATGGTGCCATGCTTTATTTCTTACAGGCCCGCCGTTCGATATCGATTTTTACTGCTCTCTCCCGGTATTTATATCTTTAATAATTTGCTAAACTTGCAATGCATATATATTCATATATTTGCAACGCTGATTATATTATATTGAGCTATGTATCGTTTTAGTCGAAGATGTACATATGATATGCATTTCTTTTTTCATTGCAACACTCTAAAATTACACACTTTGTCCTTTCAACTCTATTATATGCAAATTAGAGTGCAGTCTGACTGTGGAAGACAGTTTATATTATACTATTATTTGTATGCCCTATTATCAATCGTTCTATCGAGAATCAAGAGATGGGCACAAGATGTTGTGCAATATAGTATCTTCTCAACAACAATATGACGCTGTTTCTCAATATTATCGACAGGCAATATAAAGGCTCGAGCTAATAGAGTTGTAGTATCGATGAGGGGAATTAGGGGCGTCTCTCTCATATATTATTGGTGATATATATGATGAGATCAGCTTCAAGTAAAGAAGAAAGAATGAGAAAAATTAGAGCCGCCCTAAATCAGACAGATACCGTTTTTAGGGCTGAATGGTGATCGGGATTGTATGATGGTCTCGCTGATAAGATGAGAGATCATATGATAGAGCTTCATTGCAATAGAAATAAAGGCTCACAATTTCAAAGCATATCTTAGTATTGCTGGCAAACGACGATAACATATTCATATAAATAATGGGTATCGTAAGCACAAACAGAAAGTTCTTCGAGCGTCATCCATCATCATCCGACAAACGTCGTCGTCGTTCTTCTCTCTCTTCTTCTACATCATCCTCTTTATCATCATCATTATCTCGATCATTATCATCATCATTCACCCGTGCATCTAAAAATAAAAAGAATGTCAAACATCGTGGCGGAGGTCCGTCACATCTACGAGTAACCGACACAAGCGATCGATCGTCGTCATTAAATGGCGGTATGACGAATGAAGAAATAGATCGACACATCGAATCTTTATTATCATCATTAGATAATAGTAACAAAAGCAGCTTCAGCAGTAGGTTTAGCAATAGCTTTACATCACAGCATAGTACTAGTAGCATATTATCATGTCAAGAAATCAAAGAACAGATCAAACAAGCCGCCATGAATATATCAACATTATCTATGAGAAATAAAGATGTTACGATATATAATGAGATTATTGATTCGTTATTAGCTTACTTGGATGGACCATTGTCAACACAACAAGCTTATTCGACGAATGATATGTTAGATAATACGTCGTTAGATGAGGCAGTTATAGATTATAATCATCGTGGATTGGTAGATTATGAATATCCACCGGCACCAGGAGTTAAGCGATGTTCAATGCTATCCTCTTCTTCCTTATCATTTGACGATAATGACAGTAGCTCGGATGAAGAAAGTAGCTTAGATGAAACGATAGTTGATTATAAACATCGTCAAGTACCATCAATATCAGCAGCAGTTGTAGATTATGAACAGTATTGGAGTAAAGGTGTATTACCTCAACCTCTATGTCCACAGTCTCCTCCCAATAATGATCAATATACTAAATCAAGTAGTCCTCCGACTTTGATATCATTTGCTACTCCTGGAATAGATGATTCACATACTGCACCAAAAACTAGTCGGAAGAAGGAAAAGAATTGTCAGTGCAATATGGTATCTCCTGATCAATATTACACTTGTCAATCTAAAACTCCGGGGACAGTACATCATTATGAGAAACAGCATATGTCATCTTCTTCTTCACCTGGCGGTGGTATGTTGCCGTTTCTTCCCTTGTCACCTGGTGCTACTGCTGCTTAAGTATGAGATATCTGTTCACTTTAAAATAAAGTTCATTAATGTTCAAGTTTCTCTATAAGCCTCATCAAGCTCTTCGCGGAGTTGAGTTATCTCTTTTTTCTGCTTTTCATTTTCGACTACCAATAATGGGAACAATTCGCTAAGACAATTATGACACACAATATTCACATTTACCTTTGCGTCAATGAGCTTGCATTCATTGCAAAGACATGTATCGCAGTCTCCACATTCTTTGACACTGTATCCCTTTCCATTGTAACAATCATCACAATGAGATTTGTCGCAGGTCTTTTCCTCACAATAACGGGTTTTAGCACATGCGCCACATAGAGTCCTATTGCAACCATCACACGTATTCAAACAATCCTCACAGGTAGCATACCCGCATTTGTCACACGTCATATCCATACAACCCTTGCAATATTCCTCATCACAAGACGTGCATTCAGTTACGGGTATGCAGTCTGTACAATACTTCTTTCTACAATGTACACAAAAGCTAGCTTCTTCCGTATCACAATTGTAGCAGGTAGGTTTCAGGCACTCATAGCAAATTATCGTATTTTCAAACATACCGTCCAACCATTCACGATAATTTGTCATCCGTCTATTGCATTTTGAACAGTCAAGATCCAGACTAGTACGGCTATGCAAATATTCATTAAATCTTGTCCGTAATCCTGATATAGGATGTATTTCACCTGCGGCATTATGTGTGCCAATATACCTCCATTTTTTAGGGAACTGAATGTATTTTAATGAGCAACCATTAACAGAAATGATACTGTCGAGGATAGGTACAATAGCCGCTTGGATAATCTTTGACTGGTCAATATCTTGCTGTTTGTACTTTCCAGAAAAGCTAATATCAATCTGCTCCAATACTACACTACCTCGCAATGGATTTAATCCGTGCCCCTCGATGTTAACACATCCACATAATTTTAATCTTTTGATCACATCATGTGCGTTAATACATTGCAAAACAGCTTTGATATCATTATCCGTCAATTTCTTTGTAAGCTCTTTGCTAATATCCTCAAAATCTAATATATCCCATTGTGATGCTGATACGATAGCTTTACTAACAGGTGATGGTCGGTGCATCAAATCATCATTTTCCCACAAAGATGATGAGGTGAAAGCTAGCGCTAATAACGCCCTCGATGGCTTCGGTAAATACGCCGTTACATTAACTATGAAACCAATAGGTAAATCACTAATATGTAGGGTATCAGCGGCAGTTCGTTGACGCTTATTGGTACTAATAGACGCCATCAGCAAAGACAGCCTCTACAGTCAACAATCTACAATAGTCTTCGGTTCATCACTTCTCTCTCATAAAAGGATACCGCTAGATGGTACATTTTTATGAGAGTTAGTTACTCTATCTCACTTATGTTCATTCATTAAGGCGTGTTGGTTGCAGTGTTGCAATATTATACACATCGTATAGGCGTCTAATCTCCTCTTATATGCATTCAGTATCTATATTATTTCTTATTAATTGTATATCATTGCTGCCTACGCAAAAACATTAACAAACAAAATAGTAACATGAGTTGGTCAGAATCAGATGATAAAAAAATATGGTCTCTCCGATCTAAACCAACCTCACAATTAGCAATTACCTTCAATAAAACATCGGGTGCTATACGATCACGATTAAAACACTTACAAGATCCTACACATAAGGCATATCGACGGAGGGTTAAGAATGGAGCTGCTACGAATAGTAGTTCAATGTTTGCATCAAAATCTAATGTAGGTGCACCATCTTCTCGATCGTCAATATCAATGATGTCACCATTTGCTACGGGATATATGGCAGCAGCTGAGGCATTATCATCTTCTACTACTAAAAAACGTAGTAGTTCAAGTATTAGTGGTATTGGTAGTAGTAACAATAATATGATGAGTGCATTAAAAAAGAAGAGCAAGAGTAGTAGTGGTGTTATTGATTTATGTTCATCTGATGATGACGATTCACCACTTATAAGTCACGCTACAAAGAGTAAACAGTCCAATAACATGATGTCATCATTTGCTGCACAATATACTGCAGCTCGTACTAATAGTGATACTCAATCCAATCTCAAAATGCCAGCAACATCAAAACAATCTAACAAAGGACGGATAGATTCATCAACTTTAAACTCAGATCAACAAAAGGCATCCGCATACATTATCAACGGAGGTAATGCCTTTCTAACAGGTGCCGCTGGTGTTGGTAAAAGTTACCTACTCAATTATGTAATCCAAGGATTACGAGATAAGCACGGTGGTCATTCATCCTCCTCAAATAGTGGTAGTTATAGAGGACAAAGGTATAACAATACCACAGCAGCACCAGCGGTAGTAGTGGCGGCAGCAACAGGTATAGCAGCCACGCATATTAATGGTATGACGATACATTCATGGGCTGGAGTACAGTTGGGAGTGGGTGGACCAAGTAAGTTGGTGCCTCGGGTATTAAATAATGCAGCGGCTTGTAATCGATGGCGTAAAGCCAAGGTATTAGTATTGGATGAGGTATCAATGATTGATGGGATTTTCTTTGAAGCGTTAGATGCTATTGGTAGGGAGGTTAGGAATTGTAAACACCGTCCGTTTGGTGGGTTACAGTTGGTATTGTCTGGGGTAAGTTATGTTGATGTGAAAGTGTGCATAAGATGTGTTCATTTCTCTCATCAATACACCCTCTCTTCTTCCTCAACCTTATATGAAACATATCAGGACTTCTTTCAACTGCCACCCGTAAGTTTGAACAGATGTGGATTTGCATTTGAATCAACTGCATGGCGGAATGCGGCAGTTAAGATGGTAGAGTTACGAACTGTCGTACGTCAATCGGGAGATCAGACATTTATCAACTTACTAAATCAAATCCGTATTGGACAATGTCCTAATTCAATTACTAATGCATTAGAAGCTTGTCATGTATCCCGAAAGGCATTACCATCAGATGGGATTGTACCAACCAAGTTATACTGTACGAACAAGAATGTAGACGAGGAAAACAATAGTAAACTGGCACAGTTACCAACCAAGGAGGTAGTATTCCGAGCAACTGATGAATACAAAGGTAATTACAATCAAAGTCAACAGAACTCCTTATCCCAAACTATGGATAAGAAAACACCATCTGAAATTCGTCTCAAGGTTGGTGCACAGGTTATATTAACACGGAATATGCCTAGCAATAATCTGGTAAATGGTTCGAGAGGCGTAGTCAAGGGATTTAGTGACGGGGATGAAGATGAAGTAACATCTAATTATGGAAAGAAGAAGAGTAGTGGAAGTAGTAAGGCCTTTCCAGTAGTGCACTTTAGTAACGGGGTTAAGATGGTAGTAACAGAAGAAAGTGTGTTCCAAGGAAGTGCCGCAGGTGCCATGACAAGAAATCAATTACCACTCAAACTTGCTTGGTCTCTCACAGTTCACAAGAGCCAAGGCATGACAATTGAGCGTGCTGAGCTGCAACTCGATGATGCATTTGATTTTGGTCAAGTTTATGTTGCCTTGAGTAGGGTAACTTCATTAGATGGACTATGGGTCCGAGGTGGACGTATTACACAAACGGTTGTCAAGGCTCACCCCAAAGTGAAGTCTTTTTACAAACAAAACGGTAGTACTGTATGTGACGATGACGACCAGCAACAACTGTCATTCGAGGCCTCGGGAAGTACAAGTGAATATTCATCGGCATCAGGATCCAATGATGTATCATCTTCAGCATCATCTGGGAGAAAACCTCGAGCTCCACGAGCCCCTCGAGACCCTTCAAAGTCAAAAAGGAAGCCTCGTGCACCTCGGGACCCATCAAAGTCAAAGAGGAAGCCTCGTACTCCCCGCAGTTCGACGTCTTCCACTAATAATGATGATAGTGATCTGTATGATAATGTTTTCAACGTATAGAAGTATTAATGGTTTGTCATTTCAGCAACAAGTTCAAGGGAATTCGACGATCGGACGAGAGGATTTTGGGTAAGAGGGTTCTGTTTACATCTCTATCATGTCAGAATTACTGTTCGTAGGCAAAGATTATAAATACAAGTCTAAACACATCTTGAGCTATTAATTAGATATGATACCTATCTCCTGTACGACAAACATCACTATCATATAGAGTCAAGACGAGGAGACATCAATACAGGGAGGATTATGTAGTGGTCGGTATCCTTTGGTATCCCAATTCGCCAAGCAAGTAGCAAGCTACCATAGAGTGCAAACGGAATGACATAAATAGACATAAATTTAAGCAGTCAAATGATGGCGTCTATTAGCACCAATAAGCGTCGGCGGACCGCCGTGGACACCCTAAATATTAGTGATTTACCTGTTGGCTTCATAGTTAATGTAGCGGAATATCTGCCCAAGCCGTCGAGGGCAATATTAGCGTCAACTTTGAGTGCACCTTCTTCATCTTGGAAAAATGATTTGATGCACCGACCATCATCCCTTAGTGCAGCCATCTTATCAGCATCACGATGGGATATATTAGATTTTGAAGATATTGAGAAAGAACTTGCAAACAAACTGACGGACGATGATATTAATGCCGTTTTGAAATATATGAATGCACGAGATGTGCTCAAAAAGTTAA
>Ga0075439_14850_pt2 | contig 33052 bp, 23 predicted proteins | sample MintriSingleCell_FD_74264 | JGI IMG/M metagenome (GOLD analysis project Ga0075439, IMG submission 74264) | Marine eukaryotic communities from Monterey Bay, USA to study complex ecological interactions - Minidiscus trioculatus JGI Plate_4_G5... | ecosystem: Environmental > Aquatic > Marine >... | reverse complement strand
ATAAAGGGGATTAACTGAAAAGTATTATGTAGTTAAACCTATGATATCGGAAATAAGTATTAATAAGTTACCAACAAGTGGGGTGGTTGGTGGTGGTGGTGGTGGGGCGATTGGTAAAGATAATTTGGTCGGGGAGGGATATCAACGTCCTATTCAAGTTGATAAGCAGCAGCAGCATAATCAGTTAGTACAAGAACCACGAAATGGTAATGTTGGGGTTGGTGGTGAAGGTGGAAGTCATATGAAAGATGTAGTTGAGGAACAGAAACAGCAAGAGACTAGGACTGTCCCGGGTATTGTTCCAAGGAGTAGTGAACAGGATGGTCCTGTACGGAGAAGGAAATAATTATGGTTTATTAATGAAGAGGTGCTGGATTGAGGGGTAGTTATGTGGAAGGAATGAGTCGGAGGGGGAATATAACAAAATGTGTATGACAAAATCAAAAAGTTCATACACAAAAAGTGTCGTCTGAGTATGGGGTTGGGGGGATAAGGCTACAGTTTAAATCTAGCCTTAAACTATTGTATTTTATGCCTATGTACATATACTTTACCACTTTTGCAAAACAATCAAATCAGGACAGGATATAAAACATGAACATGTACTTTTAATATACGTCTCTTCTTGTAGGATAGGCAGTAAACTCTTCCACCTTCTTACTGAACAATATACTGCTTCCAATCATACTCTTCACTTGCTGATACTCGTGAACCACTACGAGTCCGGCTACCTTTTGTTAAGTAAACAGTTTGATCTTGCTCTTCTGTTACTTTGCTAGATCTTGACTCCTTTCTTTTAAATAAGGCTTCCTGATACTCTTCTTTCCTACTGCTGTCAGACTTCTTTTTCTTTTTCTTCGAAGCCTCAGGCCGGTCATTCCTCCAATCCTGTTCTTTCACCTTATTCGGGTCCTTTTGTTTTGTCCCATACCACGTACGAGGTTTATGTTGGAACAAAGAACGAGATGGGAGAGGTCTGGATGATACAGGCTTTAAACGAATGTTTGGCTTCTTTGGTACGACTTTCTTAACCCTATCCACACCGTTCCTACTCTTCTCTTTCATACCATCCATACTATTCCTACTACGCTCTTTCATACTTTCGACACGATTTCTACTTCGCTGTTTCATCTCGGTGATACTTTCTTGAAACCTATCCGCATTTACACTTCTTAGACGAGGTCGTGATATGCTACGGATTCTTCTTTGACGTTGTTCGGAATTGCTGATGTTAGTATCAATCTTGTTGGGGTGACTGTGTGCATTTGATGGCCCACTAGCCATTGTTGATGATGATGGACGACGGTGAGTACTACTTCCTCTCATTTTGTTTTCCTTGGTATCTTGGGGATTCTCCCTCGTATCATCAGTACTGCTACTAGTGCGACGGCGAGGGGGTGGTTTCCTCTTTACTCTTACCCTAGATTGAATGTTATTGATACCTGCTGCTGAAAGCATTTTACTCCCCATGATAGAATATTAATGATTATGGTATGCCGTATTGCAATGATATAATGCTAGATAAAGAGGAGGACACACCTGTTTTGTTGTCGACAACGCCACTTCTTTGTAACTATGGTAGAGCTTGACTGTCCGTACGTAACGCAGTAGTACCGCCTGACTAAATGAAGCCGTTTGTTTAGTGTTCTCGTTAATATCGATCCCAGATTTAGTTCAACTCTACTTCAAAAGAGATAAAGAACAAGAACACTAAACAAACATACTTAATATAAGGTAACTTTACTGCGCAAGCAGGCTAGCCGAGCGTAGCGAGGCTAGTAACTACTAGTAGATAGATAATTCCCTGGGCGGTATCTTTTTATGACTGAACTTCTTGTTGCTTATTGTTGTGTTGTTACACATTAATATACCGCCCATATCATGTGGACTGCAATGAGTAATAATACGGATAAGAAGGAGGACGATAAAAGTGGTGTTGATGGCTCGAGCACGGGAGAAATTGCAATACACACACCTCAACAAGTAGCATCATCACAAAACAGAACCAACAACGAAATTATCTCAACAGCCCCAAGTAATAGCAACAAAGAGAATAATGCACTAATCCTACACTCACCAATACTCTCCCTTTTGCCCAACTCTAATATCAAGGTATGTTTTTTATATGACGTGCCGTATGGTACTTTAAAGTGTGTACTTTTAACAAGTATGATGTGTCATCTCAATAATAATTGTGCTGTTTTAATTGCAGCAATTTGAGGCTGATGTATTAAAGAAACAACTTGAATATGCAGGTAGAATAACAGACTTAGAGGCACGGTTAGCAACCTTTCACAATAGATTGGCAGTTGAATCTATGGATAGGGGTAGAGAACATGCTAATACACTGGAGGTGCGTCAATCTTACCTTATACGCATGCTAATTTGGATTATCATATTTTGTATACTTTACTTGTTGGTATTCAGAATTGCAAACTAAAGTTATTTTGATGTTTATATGCACATCCCACGGTAAAACAGCAATATATTGTTGAGCCCATCGAAGACACCACTAGGAGAAGTTTGCAAAATATTAACTCTGAATTTGTCATGCCAATAATGAATCCGACACTGGCTACTGCTACTACTTCAAAGAATAATGATGGGGATAATCAAGTAAAGAAAACGGGCGACTCTTCTTCTCTCCCAAACCTCGTTTCAATTGAACGTCAATCGAATTTCCTTGAAGCTCAAATGAATCATCACAAACATGTAACCCTTTACCACTCGAGAAGAAATAATTTTGATAGTATTGATCAGGATTGTCGTAAAACAGTATCCCCGGAGCTTGCTCTGGAAATGACAAAGGCTGACAAAAGGGAAGTTGGACTTATACGACGATTTGATGCTAGCTCTGGAGAGTTTAGTCGGCTTAGTGCCGAAATGACAGCCTCCCGTAAATCATCCTTGGGACTAATTGAGAAATCGATCGATGATTGGGATGTGAGTGATTTAACACGAGCTGAGTATTATTTAGCGGAAATACGAAAGTTAAAGCAGCGCGTACTGAAGGAAAGAGAGAAGAGAATACGACAAGATGAGTTGGTTGTGGAGAAGATTATTCAAGCCAAGAAGACACTCGAAGAAGATATCTTCTTGGCTTGTTAGGGGGTATTTAGTTTGATTGATGATCTGAAAACAAAAGCCAATTTGCAAACACTTGGGAGGAGTAGTGAAGGAAGAGAGCTCGAGTAAACAAACAGTTGAAGGAGCAATAGATGGTAAGGGTACGTGATTATGGTTTTCACGTCAAAATTTTACAGGTCATCTTATGATTTTACGTCAAATTGGGCTCATAAAACAATACATCATCCTAGCCTACTATACGTAATACATCCACCTCTTCTTCTACTACTACTATCACATCATGATGAATTTCTCATACGCACTCGTCCTTGTAACATTTATGTCTTTATCTCTGCCTTTTGCCAATGGGTATGAGCAGCGGGGTCTCAGGGAGAAGACCTCTACCACTACCATCGAAGGCGGTGATAACTATAGTGATTTGATTGACTCTTTGAAGACTGTGGCTGCAGAGGAGTCAAAAGCAACCGTATCATCAGCTATGCCACCATGTGATGGAAGCCCATATGATATCTGTGAGGATTTGGAAGGAGATTTGAATGGAGATGGTATTTTCAATGCATTTGACTATGTGGCCATGTTATCGGCATTTGGAAGTTCAGCAGGATCAGATAGTTGTCCCTGTCCTTGCTATCCAGACCTTAATGGAGAAAAGTCCGACGTTAGTATTGTTTTATCATGTGAATTCATGTGTTCAATATAAAGTCTCGACGATTTGATGCTTTATGTGACCTTAGTCTTAGTTTGCCTTTGATTGATGCCCGTGCGAACCACATACTAACATATGTTACAATCACCCCCTTTCATCTTCATAAACTGTGAAACGCGCATCTTCCAGATGGGGAAGTTAACACAGCGGACTTACTGGCCTTCTTGGGTGCATGGCCTAGTTGTTAGAACTGGCAAAATCTGTGCTGGGGGTGGTGTATGATGTTTATACTATTCGTATTATTAGGGGAGGGGGGCCAATCGATATCAGAAGAAGAGAGAATGAGTGAATTAGATAGATAGATGATGCCAAAGACTATTCTAACTTCTCAAGTTACAGTAGTAATGGATATTAGTACAGATAGATACAAATTCATTCTTTGTTCATTTATTGTTTTATAGAACAACATTTCATGCATACAGATCATTCAACTTTGTCCTGCACACTCCAACGTACTTCATCAATGAGTCAATCATTCCAAAGCAGCTCTACACAGAAACTCTCTTCAAACACACATATAGCACATGACTATGACCCTATTAAAGGTCGGATGGTAATGAAATAGCAGCAACACGGCCATATCTTGATGACATATACTTTTTGTTGACGGCACGTAGTTCCATTGAAGACTTAGACTTCTCGGCGAGGACTGCAATGGCGACTGGCTTGACATCTTCCTCGCGGTATTGAGTGTACTTAAGTAAGGTTGGGCTCCAAGTGTTTCTTCCAACAGTTCTTCGTGCAATAAAGACGGCAGCCGCCGCAAGCTGACTTGGTAGATAGTTCAGCATGTTATAACTTTGAAGAGTACCATCAAGGATGAAACATGAAAGCTGGACAATCTTCCTATCAGCATGAGCCGCCTTCAAGTATCGGACTAAGAAGGCATGAGCACTTGGGATGGTGATTTGATACTCAAGCTTCTTGAGAATAGTCTCTTCCATATCTAAGATCTGTAGATGTAGGACGTAGAGATATATATATAGGTATGTGGTGAGTATACAAAGATTTCAAAGTTTCAGAACAGAAATGATTAATGTGCACAACAAACATACCTCAAGCTTTGAGTAAGCTCCATCACAAATAAACACAAGGTCACGCAACTCTGGTGGATAGATTTCCTCATACTTTGATGCAATTAATAGTGCAGTGACACCAACAAGCTGTACCTAGATGATTGAAGAGAAGACACAAGGGAGGAGAGAGAAGCTAACAATTTATAGATTAACAATATCTTTTGTAGCTCTTAATTTCAAACCAAATGAGCTTTCATCACTGTGTGCTTATGACTGAGAATTATCTTTCTCCTTCTTAGGAGCGCCAAAGAAACGAAACAAATCTGCATTCTTCTTCTTCTTCTTCTTCTTCTTCTTTGGTGCTGGAGCAGGAGCAGGAGCCTTTGGTGCTGGAGCAGGAGCAGGATCAAAGAAACGAAACCTGGGATCTATCTTCTTCCTCTTCTTCTTCTCAATTTCAACACCTTTCAATTTCTTGGCTGGAGCCGAGGAAGAAGTACTAGTTGGCTTCCTCTTCTTTGTCTTCTTCTGTGGTGCGTTGGATGATGAAGTTGTTGAGGAGTTCTTCTTCTTCTTCTTCTCTTGTGAAGTGTCCGTTGATGAAGTTGAAGTCTTGCTACCCTTCTTCTTGGATGACTTGGAAGGAGCAGGCTTTTTGATGTCGAGGTTGATGGTAGATGTCTTACCGGTTGGTCTAACTTGAGATTGTTTCGAAGTATCATCAGCATCCGAATCATCCAGAAGATCAGGTCGGAAGAGTGGCTCTTCTGTCCAACCCACCACTGCTGAAGGTCGTCCTCCCTCTTTCTTCGATGGAAAGCAAGATCCATCAGAATGTTCGCATCTGAATCTTTTCCTTGTCATATCGTTGTATGTATCTCTTCCAATTGTTCGTGTAAAGGTACAACTACCCTTTGCACGAATGCCACCACCTGGACAACGTAAAGTGAATCCATGTCCACCTGATGCACGAATATCCTCTTCTATCTTCTTGTCATAACCGGCCAGAACATTGGCTTTATTTTGTTTGCTAAACTCCTCATCTGACTTGCCTTTCCTTACTTTGTCCACCATATTGTCTCTTATTGACCTTCGCGTCTCGGCACGATCACGAATCTTCTTCATATCAAAATCAGATTCTGTCAAACCACGATCGGCAGCAAGCTGTTTGATTCTCTCATCACCCACAACAGCACCACCCTTCATTTCTACTGCAATATCACTTTCAAGACTGAATCTCTGTTCATTGAGAAACTTATTAACATGTCCGGACTGTTCAGGTGGAAACTCCCTCTTCATTATCTTAACGGCTTGGATTGCAGTAAACTCTGCTAAGATGGAAGTGTCATAATGATTTCTGGCTTCTTTGCCAATTTCAACAGCTCGAGCTACCCCTGCTGCTTTGGCAAGACGCATATCCTCCAACAACTCATCTGTCATACCATCTTTCAATCCAAACCAATCGGCAATTGTACTGGGATATTCATTAGAAAGTATTTCCGAATCGTTAATGACAGATATCCAATAGTTTTGTAAACTAGAACTGATGTGTCTTCTAGTGTCTTCATTGTAGAACAGTTGTCGACCTGTAAGGAGTACTTCACCATGTGGACTTTCGTAAGCATTCATGAGACTTGTTTGGAATGACCGGGTACCGACAGGACCAGTCTGTCCATACCATCGTCTAGTTACAGCTTTGGAACCAATGAGATTCGACTGCTGTCTCCCGTTCTCTTTGGCATAGATGACATGCCCAAGAGCCGAGATACTCCAGTTGATGACATATACTTGCTCAGGTGTCATCCCCAAACAATCTGCAATTGACGCAACTTGACGATCTAGAACCTCATCTCCCTCACCCAGTTTAGAATTCGGCTTAACAAGAGTTGTGGGAATCATGTCAACAAATGAAAGATGTGGAGGTTGGTAGCCGGCATGGAGACTATCATCATTTTTTAGTTGTCTCATGTGCTCAGTTGCCATTGCCCGTGGAACACTTTGAGTCTGTGTCCTTACACAACCATTGTTATCATTCCGAGTACTGTATCTGTATGGGGAGATATCTGCATCTTCTTGGGGCGAATAGTGCATTGTCAACTGACCTTTATCATCTGCTGAAAATCGTTCGATATTAACAGCATATTCAGCCTCTAGATCTTTACACTTGTCCAACTTGTCTTGTATCTTCTTGCCTAACTTCTCCCTTTCTTGATTTCCACGAGAAACTAAGTCTTCAGCGGATAAAACGTTTCCACTATTCGCAAGGTCGATTATATTAGAGACGTGACGGGAAATTTTGTTTGACGAGGCGGAATCTCTAACACTTGTGACAGCCCTTTGAAAACTTGTTGGAGTATTCATCCCTTCGAATAGTTCTTGGTCAGTTGTTGGTAAAGAGAGAGGAGGCTGATATGAACAAGGATAGAGGTTAGAATGAAGTGTTAGGTGGTAGAATAATGCACACAGACATTGGAGCTAGACGACTTACCCTATCTGATGTCTCTTCTAAATCAATAGAAACCTTTCGTCGTTGTGAACCGCTGCTAGCTGCATACTGTGAATGTTCTTGTCTCTCCTCTTCATTGATAGTGTCTAAAGAAATGCGATTGATACGATGGGCGGTACCAGATGATTGTTGGGCGGCTGTGCCTTGTTCATGTTGTACAATTCTAACAGATGCTGCACCTCTCGACGAAGCTCTTGTAAGTGCCACCCAATGGTTATTGTAATGCATTAGGGAAATAGTAGGACGATTTGGGTTGATTCGTATACTGTGGATCAATTGAGCAGCTCGAGGTCGATCACCATTACCTCCATAAATATCAACATTTACATCAAACATATGACCAAGAGCAACAAATTCACTGTCGGTTAGGTACATTCCAGTTTCTATCTCGCCATGATATCTTAGACTTGGTTGTGCATATCCAGTAGTAATTTCATGAACATATTCTTCTGGAGATCTTCCAGTATCAGTTTGGGTATTGGCAATAACTGTACGAGGTGTTACCCCGCCAGGCATCACTGGCTCATCCATACGACTTGTCAACCAAGTTCCTATAAATGATCGCAATTCACGTGGTGACAACGGACGGTGTGTTCCAAAAGCCATTTGAAGACTATGATCAAACGCGTACAGACCACAATCCCCTTGTCCAACATTGTCTGCGATGTAGTAGAGTGAACCGCCTTGAAGAGGATCTAGTGAACTTCCATTAGATTGTAAGATAGAGAGTCGAATATTCTCAGCGCCACTATTCTCTTCTTCTGATGCTTGTTTCAGTCTACCACTACCACCAATACCACCACGACCTAAGAATGATACTTGAACGGTTGACCCATTTGAGATACAACCAGAATCATATAAGGTGTTACCCTTCTCGAGCCGCTTGCCGTTACAAACAAACATGACTTGTCCACCTGGGGTAATGCCGGTTTTAGATTCAAGCTTGGCTTGCAAAGACTCCACATTGTCTGAAAGAGAAATATCAACGGCATGTGTACCAATGTCAAATCCTCTAACAAATAATTGTACTTCCGATGAAGAGTCTACTGATGTTGGTTGATCCAAGTTCTCGAGAATAGATGAATTGTTGAGACGAAGAGTAGCATTGTAATTCACAGGAGGAAGTCCAAATCGATCCTGATATGATGCATAACGTCTAGTATCAACAAGACGAAGAGTAGAATTATCAGTCGACACAAGAGGAAGTCCGAATCTATCCTGATATGATGCATAACCACGGACATCAACAAGACGAAGAGTAGTATAGTCATTCGATACAGTAACAACACCATTGTCAACGGGAAGACCAAATCTGTCTTGGTATGATATATAATGTTCAATATCAAAAAGCCGAAGTGATGTTGCTATGTTGACGCCTCTATCTTGCGTTGCAGGAAGCCCGACTCTATCCTGATATGATGAATAGCGCAAAAGAACAGTTTGAAGTGGACTCGTGTTGTCGTTTGGAACTACAGTCACAGTCACACTTCTACTGTCTTCGCTGTCAACGTGCAAATCGACATTGTAGTTCACTGAGTAAAAAGAGTAAAGAGGAGAGATATGAGTAAGCTATTGTGAATGATCTCCTTAAACAATATTGATACAGAAACATACCATGTGAAATATCACTCTCAATGATTGCCTGTACATCTACATTCGAATCAAGCAATGCCTGCCCATCTGGTAACAACAAGGAAGGATATCTAAACTTAGATTCCCTCGCCAGCTGACCATCTAGTTGTATTGATTGAGGACCTGGTGGTTGTGAACCTAACAGTGTAGCAAAGAACAAATGGAAATGATGAGAATGAGATGGGTATGAATGACCAATCAACAACAAATATACTAACAAAGTAGACTTACCACTGTCACCACCACCGCCGACACTATTACTACCATCATCCATGCCGTCTCCAAAGTCAGGTCTATCAAGCAGAGAACTATCACCTTCGTTACCACCTAAACGATCTCCATCGCCGGGAAATTCGACTCTTCCTTGTAATCGTAATACAGCATCATGTTGATCTGGATCTTGTACTAGAGGAGCATTGTCAAAGGGCGTTGCTTGTTGCCAAAGATTGAACTTTGACGCCATGTTATCAGCATCGTGTGGGAATTCCAAGCCGGAATCATTGTCGACATGATGAGACGAGCCCCTAATAGTTCTATTGTACCACCACACGGACATATCAGTAGGAACATCATCAGGATTCGTTAGGGGACAAGTGTTGTTGCCTCTAGTGGGAGGACCTCTAATTCCAACATATGTTATATTGGACACATTTGGGATATCAGTGTCAGCAATCTCGGTCTGCATGTATCCATTGTTGTTTGTTGGTTGTTGGTAAACAACACTAAGTGGAGATGGAGACGGAGTCAACAATACATAGACCTTGTACTCGAAATAATCAAGCTGTGAGGCGAGATACTCATCAGACAGCACAGATACATTGGCATCACATACATCAAATGTAAACTGGATTATTCCTCCCACTTCAGTGTTCTCAAATTCCAAGCTAGTGTTACCAAACAGTGTTGCAACAAATCCTTGAGAAGACGACAACGGTCCTAATACTGCCCCTGAATGAAACATATCAGTATAGAGCAAGTCCATCTCACTACCCAGTAATGTTGAAACGAAGGAAACACTAACTACATCGAACTCGACGGAATTGTTGCTCGTATATAGGTCAGTCTCGTTTGCTACATCAAACTCAGAGGCATCATATGTATCAAATGTAACCGGAATTCTTCCTCTCACTTCAGTGATCTCCAAGTCCAAGGTAGTACTACAAAACAGTGTTGCAACAAATCCTCCTTGAGAAGTGGATGGTCCAAATACTACCCCTGAATGAAAGATGAAACAGAACAATAGACAGTTTAGTGAATATCTGTGCCATTACACAACAATTCAAACTAGAACGTACCACTATCCGTAGCATTGTCCGTTGCATTAAAGCCACTAGGAGTATAGCCTTTGCCAATCCGGCCATTACCACTAGACGAAGTATGACTACCACCACTTTTATCACCGCTAGAAGAAGGATATTGCTTATCACACATTCCTTGGATATTCTGTTCATTCCTATACTCATCACTAAAATGTTGAAATAATGCAAAGAAAGCAAACGCGTATGGTTGTACAGATTTCATCAACTCCCAGATTGACTCCCCGAGTAACTTTATGACATAAGGCTTCACGTCTTCCAAGGGTAATAACGAAATAACATAAATCAAAAGCGATACCACCGCAAGCACTGATGTCCATATATTTGTCCACGTAGACAATCTGTATAAAGTCTTGAATGACTCAACAACATTAGTTTTCAGATGAGCTAAGGCAACCTTCCGACTTGAGAAGACCTCATTCCAACTTCTATTCATCATGCAGTAGGCTCTATGAGTAGAAATATCATTCTTCTCTCCGTTCGGTAGCTTAGCGCTAGTGAGTAATCGATGAGCGTCATTGATTGCTGCACTAACATCAGTCAGTTGATCAATAGCAATGCCATTGTTAATAACCAAAGGATGTTTGTCAGGATGAAATTCCAAACTCTTGTTCTTCCAGGCATCTCTAATCTCTACATGTGTTGCCTCACACTGAAGTCCAAGGACTTTGAAATGCTCCTCATTCGATCCATCAATGATGATTTGATTCACTTCGTCAAGCCTCGTAATTCCAGTTGACAGTGTATTCTGGAGTCCAGCAAAGTTAGACGAACTGTCCGCGAGTGAAACTTTTACGGACGACGAGTCCAGTTCACTGCTCACTAACGCTGAAACAAAGGCAGAGAAATCGTCATTGGCAATATGGTGGACTTCACTGGGAGGACTACACAGATTACAATTACCGAGGTCAATAACCCCCGGATTGTCATTGGCTGCAATTGGCGTGTAATTACGTAGATCAATACATACTCTATCGAGATTGCTATCATAGGCATTGGCTGCATCAATTGAGACATAAGCAGATAGCAATGTCAACAGAACAAACAAACTTGATATAATTATCATGATTTATTATTGGTTGGTTGAGTGTTGGTAGAATTGATATTGTTGAGATAGAATTGAGTGACATTTTTTTATTGTACTTAGGATTAAAAACAAAGATGAAATTATTATTTTCTTCAATTAAATCCAGAGGATGAACTAACACTTTGTTGTAACTGGTGTTCCTTCATATGTAATAGTAATGTCTGCATAACCTGGATTGCCGCCGGTATTAATTGAATCGACGGTAATGGTTAAAGTTTTACGCCCTCGATACTTCTGTTTTAGCAAGATACCGATCAATAAGGTTCACCGTGAGGTATAAAGTCTCAGGCACAAGCTTAAACTTCAAGTGCACCTCGACCAACCAATCTATCAATATGGAGCGCATACGTTGATTGATATATGGTTGATTATCCATATACAAAGGACGAACCGACGTGGATACTTCCTTGGAACGAAAGAGATTATACATATCCTGGACATAAGTTGTAGCACAGAGAGGATCATCAGAATCACGTGAATCGATGTCATCTGCTGCGCCACTGTATTGATAGCTTTGCAATTCATCACCGTCTGTGGTATTGGTATCTGATACCGTGGAAGGCTTGGTGTTCTTCACTTTGCCGTCATCGGAAGCATCGCCACGCTCTGATGATTCAAGTGTGATGGAACGTGAAAATGCAAGAGGTGCATCTCGGTAGGGTGGCTTGGACTTGGAAATATCAGTTGATGATACTTTTGTAGGTTGAGGTAGCTTACTTTCACGCTGCTTCTTGGACTCAGTATTGGTAGACTTTGATACAATCTTCTTCTTATGGACGACAAGGCTTGATGAACTATTCGATTGCAACCTCTTGTTAGACTTGGACTTAGCGAGAGCTTTGGCCTTTTCGTTGCACTCTTTATTGAAGGCAGAGTTTGACACGTCCTGGAGCGGTTTGAGTAGAGTAGAAATGGGAAGCATACAAAGTATCAGTATAGCAATGCAATAATATCAAAGCGGTGTAAATCTATATGTACATCCGATACTACTTACCTTGAATGCAACGCGAGCCGCGGTAGTTTGTTTAGAGCACTTCATGACGGTTGGGAGTTGGTAGAGTAGTTGAGTTGAGAGGCGTCGGTGGCAAGAAATGAAATTTATGAGCCGTTGTTTGTAAGAGAAACCCTCCACGTTTTTGAGCCGTTGAGCATTGCAATACGAAATCGCCTTGTCCACGCCAAGAAGTTAAAAAAGAGGAAAACTTAAGCAACTTCACGCCAAGGAAAAGTGACAGATTGAGGACACCCATCCTCCATCCCTTTGTTGAGTTAGATATTGTTGTTTCATTAGAGATGAGCAGTCCGAGTATAGATCAAGATAAACATATCCATTAAACATTACTTACTTGTTCTACCAAACACTCAATCTGAAACCGACCAAAGATAACTTTCTGGGTCATTAAATGATGGTTCTTTCAATAAAGAAGGGATGAATGCATACTTTGCTCGTCGCACATCCATATCTTTCTCATCATCACCAACAGCAAGAATAGCGTTACATATAGTTGTCAAGTCCTCATTACGGTTCGGACCAATAAAGACCTCCCACCACGGCCGAGGTACTAATGGTAGTTCAACATTGTGTTTTGATGTTGCCATTAATATAGCAGCACAAGCTGTCACCTCCGGATCATACTTGCAACATAAATCCAAGCAACATGAATCATTACAGTAGTTCCATGCCTGTTGTGCCACCTCTTTACTTTCAATATCAAGTACTCTCGCAATATATAGGATGAACTTATGCGGATGTGAATCTGGTATCCAATTCAATGTAAACCCCAAGTTCTTTAATATAACATTTTCCATATTGAATAAAGTTTCTTTCCATTCTTGATACACCGGGCCCATTTGAGATAATGGTTTTACACTTCTGATAATATTCTCTTTCTCTTCATTAGTTAGTTTTGAAGCTAACTCTGCTTCACATTTTGTAGAATCCTCATAGGAATACTTGGCCATATCATCACCAATACGTAGTCGTCTTCTTCGGTATATATGTGTAAATGTTAATATAATTGATTGTACTGTACGAGGTTCCTCTTCTACTTTTCCTGCTAACAATATACATGCAATTGCCATACTCCAGACACAATGTTCTTTCAATGATAAACGATGATACATTCGATGGAAGATTGTACATGCAGTGGCATATGTAGATGGTGGTAAACATAACAGAGTAGATGCATCTAGTATTAAAGATGTACCGTGTAAACGATGGATTTTTTCAATGTTGGAAGGTATACCATCATCAACAGATGGAGTAGATTGAGGTGATTGTGATGTATCGATTATCCCATTGTTTGATAGAGGTAGTTTGTTATAAATTGTTTTATCGACAATGTACTTGAGTGGAGTAGTAGATTTTGTAGTTGTCTCTGATTGTTGTTGCATCTTGGTATATAGTATTGCTGTATACCAATACTAGAGGTTCAGACCGCCAAATTAATGTCTGTATTGTGAATTGTGGTATATTTTTTGTATGAGTTATGTAAGAAGTTTGGCACTGCAAATTTAAACTAACGGCGCCTCCTCTTTCTCCTATCACCTATGTTTCACTACTAGTTGCAGTAATTACGCTGCTGCGGCTTGTTCAATACTATTGAACCCCTGTTCAAGGAGTAGGCCTGTACTGTTGAAAGGATACCAAAGGATACCTAGCTCATGATTGACATTACAAAGTGGATGGAAGCAAATGATAAAGTTTAAGTTCCAAGGTAAAGTACAGGTATCATTCACAAGCTTAACTTCACTCAATTTTTAAACTTTAATATCCAACTATCCGATGGCTTCTGTCACTGTCACAAGGAAGATAAACCCAAACAATTTACCTAATGCAATCAGCCACCATCCTGGACACGGTAGGATCATCACTACGAACGGCAATTTTCAGCAAGACACCTGATGCATCACCAGACGCTGCAACCTGGGCACGAGCCAAGACATTCATCCCTCCAACGAAGACACCACTTAGATGAAGCATGTGTGGCTTCTTTCCTCCCTCACCAGATTTAATGTGTCCAGTTCCATCACATGGCTGCATACCAAGGAAGTCAATCACAGCTGCAACAGCATCATCTTGTTTCTTGAACTGCAGGGCAAACTTCTCAAGCACTTCATTAGTATTTCCAACTTCTTCCCACGACGCACGGAAGTCAGGAACAGCCACCTTGGCCATAAAGTCTGATGTTGACAGCTCCAATTCTTCAAGAGGATATTCTTCATCGAATGCATCACTCTCATCTTCACCAGATTTAGGATCAACTTGAATAACGCCAAAGTGAAGGGCACACTCAAAGTTGCAGGGTGCCAAAGGTTCGTCAGGGTTACGAGTGACGACTGTAAAGGCATTGGCAGTCTCGCCATACTTGATACTTTCAGCAGCCACCTCACCGGCAACCTCAAAGCACTGACTATCACCCTCAATCGCAACAGTACAGTTCACAAGACGCTGATCTTCGACTGTATTTTGAATAATAAACTGCAATATGATATGCTCTGGCATAACATGCTTGATACAGCGGACGACATACTCTGTCTCCTCCTCGGATAGCTCTGTTGGGGCCGATGAACGGAATACGCGTCCAAGAGATGCCAACTCTGGAATGGCGTAAACAGCCGCGGCAGGGTCAACAACTTCCTTCTTCTCCTCCTCAGCACCAGAAACAGCGGCCATAAGGTCGGCATCTCCCCCAACATCATCCATTGTATCAGGCTCAGGTTCTTCACTCTCCTCTACAATTGGAAGGGCACTGAAAGTCAACTCTTCGGTACTCTCCATGGCAGTAGGGGCCTTTGTATATGCTTGGATTGAACGGCTCAACCTATCAAAGCTCATGGGCAACCCCTGCAACAATACAAAAGCTGCAGGATCTCCCGCTTGAGGCACGTCAGGAGCAGGCTCCTCGACCACCTCGGCATCCTCATCGGGAGGGACATAGGGGAACTCATCCATAGCATCCTTCAATACGTTAACAGCAATAGATGCACGATCACGAGTCTCGTCATCCTCATCATCCAAACTGCGCTTTAGCAAAGTGACGATAGATGTACGAAGACTAGGACAACGAGCAGCAAACTTTGACAGGGCTGCAACAGCAGCAGCACGAACTGCCGAATTCTCAAGAATGACACGATTGTAAATAAATCGAATGTATCGTGCAGGTGCCTGCGTACCAGGTCCAAGCTCTCCCAACAAATGCAAGATCTGAGTAGAAAGCATGGTAAATTCACAATCCTCGATAAATTCACACAAATGCAAGAGACTGCTTTCGGTAGTTTCGGGGACTTGCTTCATAAGTGATACAATGGAGTTGACAATAGATCGCTTGAAATCGAAGCCACCCTCTTCACGCAAAAAGTTGGAAAGGAAACCAACTAATACCCGATGCTTTGCCGGGTATGTCAAACATAAACGTTGTAGGGAGCGCACAATGGTAATCTTGTACTCGTCAGGGATTTCTGATAAGAAGACGGAGATCTGCTTGAGTAAACGATCAATACTATTCTCACTTCCCGTCTTGAGTAAGGTTGTAATGGCGAGGGTGGCAATACTACGGTTGGAGTCAGAAATCAAACCTTCCAAATCCTCATTACACTTGGATACCATACGGGGATGTCCAATAGCAACCTGACTAACAGTCTTAATGGCAGCAAAGCGCACGGTTGGCTTGGGACTTGATAGGAATAGTTGAAGAACATTAATTGCAGGAGATAATTCCTGTGGTTCAATGTTTGGCAGTGCACAAATTGCCTTGGCAGCCTCGTAGACAACCATTTCACTCTTATGACGTAACGATGCTTCCAAAAAGGCATATCCGCTACGGGCAAAGTTACTTCCATTTTGGAAGGATGTACCCTGCATACGCCCCTCTGCGACCTCATCGTTAAGGAGTTTGGCCGTGTATCGGACAAGTAAGACAAGGGCGAGGGGTGACTTGAGTGTATTACGTTGACTGAATTGAGTAACAAGCTTCTGCATACCAAGACGATCATGTTTCTTGATTTGGTAGAGGAGCTGCATTGCATGGAACTATATTTTTGTTGTGGGGTGGTGGTAAAAGGGAAAAGTGCATAAGATGTGAGCAAAATAACAATTGTAAACAATAACAAAATATCATAATCCCTTCTAAACATTCCAACCAACACTTAACCAATTTAACCCTCTTACAATTTCCCTAAACAAAATAAACATAACCCCATTAATAACAATACATATAAGCAACTTACCTGTACCATTTCATTAGGAGAACTTGTAGCCTCAGTAGTTTCACTAATCCAACGTTTAACAATAGCAGCACTTTCCTGATTCCTTTCAAATAAATGTGTAGCACTAACTAACGCGGCTGAACTAACCTGTCCTGAACTATCTACAACAGCCTGCTTGACATACCGTTCAATAGCACCCAACATGGCACCATCGATAATACGTGCCAATACCCGTAAGGCATTAGCCCTATATAAATCAACATCACATGTCATATCCTTAGTTAAACTTGATGTAACAATAATAACATCATCAGGATCACATGTTTCGGCAACATCTTTAATAAATAGATATACCATACGACGTAAACTCGCATCATCACTCATGAATAATTTCGTAACACCAAAGAAAACTTCAGTTGCCTCGGCACTATTCAGGTACTGACCGGTGTTGGTTAAGTGTAATAGTTGGGCGATGATGGTACAACATTTACGTGGATTTTCACGTACGGCTGTAGGATCATGGAAGCAACGTGCTTCCTGTAGTACTGCAGCCTTTTCCAGATTGGCATAGGGTGAGTAATAATCGGCTGGTCCAACATCATCTTCCAATTTAAATTTATCGAGTGTATTTTGTACCTCCGATAGGAGATTGTTCATCGTTAAACCTTCTTCGTTATCACCCATTTCTCCTACTACCAATATTTATTATTTGATATATAGTAAAGAATATTAGATAACAGGCCGTCTTATCGGCAGTAGCAGCCTGTTTTTGTAAAAGTTGTTTGTTTGTAATAATTTGTTGTGTTGGTTTTCAGTTTTCACTGCAACGAAAACTCTGTAGAGAGGAAAGAAAGGATACGCTAGAGTGAGGTATCTTTATCGGCATGCTAGAACTTAGAACAGTCCGATTGATGAAGGTGAGTGCAAGAGTTCTGGCTGCTAGCTGACAGTACTGATGAAGGAGGTTCTAAGAGATATTATGGGTGCTCATCACACTAGAGTCCTTATCAACTTCTATATACATTCACAACTTGTGTTTACTTTAATACATATAAACATATAACATGCAATATCTACATACTTTATCATCTTCTCATAGCTGAGCCTCTAGCGGGTATTGGTGCCGAGTTTTGTTTTTGACTCAGGACAGTGAACTTCTTTGTAACATCTACATTTCTTGCTATCAACATTGTTAGCTGTCTGGCACTATAATTGGCAACGTTTTCATCATTGAATGCAATTATTATATCCTCTCCATGCAGGACACCTTCCATTGGGCTCCCTTGTTTTACACTATGAATCATACATCCCATTGGTCCTTTCTTAATGACAATACCGAGCTTTCCTTTTGGAGCTACAAGAGTTCGCTTAGTAAAACGAGTCGGTCTACCGCCATCTACCTTGTTTAGATCATGTAGGATACGAGAATTTGATTCCGGTAGACAATCCATGCTCGAAGGAGTTGAGGCGGCTATCCAGTCATCCTGCTGCTTGGATCGAGATCTTGAGGTGTTGATAATTGATGGAGGTGGCAGTGTTTGTGGCTGATGCTTGTTGTAGTGTCTGATTTCTGATACTGGCGGTGGTTGACCAGCTTCGGTAGCAATTGACATTGGCGTTGGAGGACCTCCTATTGGGACTTGTTCATTATCATATGATGCCGCATACTTGTCTTCGCTATAGTCCTCTTCACTAGAAGTGTATTGTGTCTGTTGACGCTTTTCAAACCTCCTTCTTGATCGACGAGGTCGAGGCAGTGAGAGTTTCCTACTAGATCGACGTTGTACTAGAAGTGTACCCACAATCACACCGATTGCTGCAAGTACAAACATTGTCCATAGAACAGCCTTCCTATTCGATGGTTTGCTATCACTTACATCCAAATTGTTATCAATTGCTTGAAGTTCTGCTGCTACATTAACACTTGCAAGATCATCAAAGTCATCTAAATCCGTGTCCTCTAATGCTTCAACAAACTCGTCACTTTTAATTTCAAATGCATCGTCAACAAACTCTTGGAAGTCTATTGTTATGTTGTCTCCAGACGCATCAACGACTATTTCAATAGAAAGAGTTCCATCGTTGAATTCTTGTTCTCCTAAACTACAAGTAACATCGGAAACACATATCTCATCACTTTCAAGCTGATCCGATATAAACGAAGCGCAAGTTTCATTGAATGTCTTCGAAGCTTCATCGCCAAGTACTGATGACATATCGCTTAGCTCTATTGTAAGTGACGCTGTTACGCCTGTACTTTCATCCTCCTCTTCTTCACTTGCCGATCTCGAAGACTTTTTGGATGATTTGCTACCACAAGCACCAGACTTGGAAGATTTGGCCATCATCATCTTGGCAGACTTGGCTGACGGGCTTTTTGTAGGAGAATGAGTATCGTCTCCATTGGAGGTATTAGCTAAAGTTGGAGGTCCCTCCTCTGACTGTGGTTTAGGGGGGGTAGGAGCCGGTTGAGACACTGAACTAGGCCTGACAGGAACCGATTGAGGGTCGCCTTTACATGGTCCAAGCTTTGTCCAAGTATCTTGCCATTTATTTCCATCTACCGTCGGCTTGAAGACTGACCAAGAGCAGTATAATCCATATGGATCTCCATTACATATATATATGTATCCGCCTACCTCTACTGTACTTCCTGGTTTGTATAATGGTGCAGCTACTTCATCATATGCTGGTGGACAAGAGGAACTTATCCCAGTAGGTTGATCTACTGGAATCATTACTTGTGTTGTTGGTTGAAGACTAGGTTTCATCGATGGCTTAGAAGTGGTTGGAGCTTGACTCGTCGGAGATGTAGTAATAGCAGGTTCCATTATTGTATCTGCCGCATCAATGGCTGTCCAAATATCTTGCCAATTAGTATCGACTGAGTTTGGCTTATACTCAGTAAGTTTACAATAAAGATGAAATGGGAAGTCGTTGCACTTGTAAACAACTCCATCCAACTCTACCAATGTACCCTCGGTGTATGTCGATGCAGCGGACTCGTCATACGATGGGATGAAACTTTCATCTGCTGTTGTTGCTGGACAAAAGACACTATCTGGTTCCACAACACTCGTCCATTTATTCATACCAAATACATCATCCTCGACTAATGTTACACCATTATCCTCATCACAACTATGGCTATAATACCACATGAAAGATGCATTAAGTTCTTCTCCCTTGGCATTTTCACCCACGAATAGCAATCCTGCAGCATATGGTACTTGGTTTAGTTGATCATCAATAGATTCAGTCGCTGATAGTGATGTTGAGATTGATTCAAAGGTAAAAGTATCACCATTGCCCTCAGCATCTGCTTCACGAACAGATCTACTAATTACTTGACGATTATTACCAAGCTCAACAAAGCCAACAAATCGTGTTTTGATATTCACAGGTGTTATATCTGCATCCATACTATCATCTATGACATTCTTCCATACACATTCAGTTTTTGATATACCTCCATTTGACTTGATAGTGTTGTTGTCATCACAGGATACCTTTGTAGAATCGATTTGGACTGTAAATGATCGTGGTGCACATGAACATAACGGTTGACTACTCTGTGAATCTTTTGAATTGAGTGTTGGACTAGTAGTCTTTACCACAGGTGACAGTGTAGGCACTTTTGTTGGGTTGGAAGACGGTTCATTAGTCGGAGCTTTATTTGGCTGAGTATATTATGTGAAGATCATATCATATGGGTTAGTACAACAACTCAAATATTAGATAGACAATTTATATATGTGTACAATTTGTCTTACCTCACTAGACGGCGATAATGTAGGGCCTCTGCTTGGATATAGTGAGGGTGTTACGGTCGGATAAAACGAGGGTGATAAAGTCGGGCTACTCGAGGTTGGCTGTATTATTATGTGAAAGATCATATCATGTGAGTAAGTGCATTATAACACACATATAGTCTATGAAAATATGTACACTCTTACCTCAATAGACGGCGATATTGTTGGTTTGTTCGAAGGAGATCTTGACGGACTGGTCGAGGGAGACGAGGTTGGAATCTAATGAAATAGGGAAACGAATATGTTAGAAGGTATTCATCTTCATAAAAGGTTAGACACATGCAAAGATACTTACATTTGTTGGTCGCTTTGTAGGCTGCATATTTTACGAGTGAAGAAGTATAGAATGAGACTTCACACTCTCTAAAAAAGAAGTATTCATTCATACACAACGATGTAATACTCACCTCATCAGTTGGGCTAGCACTAGGCCTCACTGTAGGACTAATTGAAGGACTATCACTAACCAAACAAGTACCAATCTCCTTCCATATATTCTCCCATGGAGTATCCTCTTCTATTGATTGTGGTCTATATTTTGGCATACTGCAATAGACATTGAACGGGAATGGATTACATTCATATGCTATACCATTAACTGATACTTGAGATCCTTCATCATAGGTTGATGATATTGTTGCATTATATTGTGGTGGACAGTAGAGTACTTCTCTTCCTTCATCATTAGTACCAACATCATTATTTGAGGACGGTTGGGGTGTCGGAAATGGAGTAATTTCATTAAATGTTGGACTATTAGTAGTCGGTCTGAATGATGGGGATACACTCGGCTTTTGACTAGGTGTAGAAGTGTTTGGTGATTGAGTGACGGGCATTTGACTTGGATTATTTGTTGGAGATTGAGTTACAGGTTGTGGTGTCGGCTTGGAAGTTGTAGGCGCTAAACTAGGCTGCATTGATGGTATTAAAGTTGTAGGAGCTTGACTAGGCTGTACTGATGGTGCAAATGTAATTGGGGTTTGACTAGGCCGACTCGTTGGAGAAGCCGTACTAGGTTTCGATGTTGGAGATACTGTTGATACAACCTCAATCCAAACATCTTGCCAATTAGTATCAACTGAATTTGGTTTATATTCTGGTAACTTACAGTAAAGTGTGAATGGAAATCCATTGCATTCATAAACAGATCCATCAACTTCTACTAGTGACCCTTCGGTATAGGTTGGTGTATCTAACTCGTTGTATAATGGAATGACATCTTCTTGAATAGTTGGAGAATTGGAAGGTTGAGGTGTTGAAGGAGACGATGATGGATGTTGGGTTGGCTTTTGTGAAGGCGAACTGGAAGGTTTATATGTTGTAGGCGACTCGCTAGGTGATACTGAAGGCGCAGTTGTGATTGGTCGATGAGACGGCGTTGCTGAAGGCGTCATGGTTAAAGGCTTTTGTGATGGTGAATTTGAGGGCATTAGTGTTGTAGGTTTCATTGAAGGTGATAACGATGGTTCGTTAGTTGAAGGTGATGTACTTGGAGAATGTGTCGGCTCCAAAGTTGACGGAGAAGTACTCGGTTGTTCTGTTTCCACTACAGTTGGGTTGCCAGTAGGAGACCATTGTGTAAATCGATTAAAAGTTGGATGTTCAGTAGTCGGCCCTTCACTAGGTGCATTTGACTTATCACAATCAAACTCTTCACAACATTCCTCTTCTGTTTCAAATAGATATCCCGTGGCAATTGAATCATCATCCATCCAACTTGGATAGTCTGTACCTAATATGCAGGTATAACATGTAAATGTATTTGTTATTATACAGGTTGTACGTTGTGGATACCAATAGTTTGTTTTTGTTGTTGGCTGTAATGATGATGTCGGAGACTGTGGTATTGCTTGACTCGCAACTGACGATGATGGCGATGATGGCGATGGAGGGTTATATATTGTTGGTATTGAAAATCGACCACTCGTTGGCTTGGGTGTGGTTGCTGTTGCTGATGATGTTGCTCCGCCTAACAGCTCACTAAATCGATCGTCTGTATCGGTATCATCAGCTGCCGCCGATGACGATGGAGATGCTACCAACAACTCATCAAATCGATCACTACCTGCAATACGAAGTAGATCATCACGTCTTAGATTTCTATTAGTCGACTTTCTATTTCTATTATTAGTAGTAGTATTCTTCTTGGAAATCTTCTCTGCATTGATGAGAGATATGAATTGCAATAGTATTGCAATAAATGTTATTGATTTCATCCTCTCTACTTATATCTATAATCTAAGGTATGAATATATCAATACTAGTGTCTAATAATATGTACTTTGTCTCCAATGGGCGGGTAGTTGTGTTTTGCTGAGCAATAAGTGGCGGCATATTCGTAATAATATCGAGGGGCTGTAAACAGGGACTTTCTTGCCACACGAAAACACAAAATACCCGTAGACGGTAACTCGCCAAAGCACCTTCTTATGGTTTGGCTGATGTTACATTGAGATTGATTGTAGGTGTACATGTGGTATTGATAAGTCTGCATATCTACGGGAGAATACCTTACTCTACTTTTTATTTTAGTCTCTCACTGATGGCGCCGTCTTTGTACTAGTAGTAGATTCAGATTCAGAGTGCTGGCAGTAAAACTTCACAACAAAAGAAAATAGCATTGCAATCCGACTTTATTATGAACATCGAACAATTACCAGATTGTGCTTTGCAACTCATTGCAGCATATCTGCCTACTGTTTCACAACAGTTCATGGCAATTGCAATGACGGCACCATCTTCATCGTGGGTAAAATCTAATAAGAATGGGCAGCTGAAGTTTTCCAATGCTGGGAAGGTCTTCTTATCAAAGACAAGTACTGTTGATGTCATTGACTTTCGAGAAGAATATTCATTGCATCGTAAATTAACGGATGATGATCTTGGTGCTCTCCTGATTGCTATTGATGCAAAGAATAATCTGAAGAAACTGTTTCTCAATATGAGAGACCAATACGGCGGCGGCGGTACGGATAGTAGAGGGTGTAAGGCAGTTGTTGGGCATGGTTTAGAATGTCTTCGGAATTCAATCGTTATTGAGCAAATTGATATCAGCATTCAAAACATCAAAGAGGAGATAGTGATTCCTATCCTTGACAGTATCATGGCAAGTGAAGGTACTTCATTAATGCATATCCAAATCCCGAAGTCATGGCGTGGTAACTATTCTTTTCTACAAAGGTGGGATCAGTATTTGTATAAGACAAAAGCAAGGTGTGATGATTGTGGTGGAAGATGTGGAAAGGGCAAGCATGGGATGGGTAGGAGTCCATTGATTGGTGACGGATTGCAAGTAAAGACTTGCTATGGTTGCTTGACAAATTCGTGCTGTCATTCTAATAGCGGGATGTGGTGTTGGAATATGCCTGAACATTGCAGCAAATGTGATCGTTATTATTGTCGTAATTGTGCCTCAGTAAAACAATGTGGTGGCTGCTCAACTTCGTTCTGTGATATTTGTGAAGGTGAAGACGTGATGGAATGCTCAGGCGAAGATTGTGAAGATGCTGGTGGTGCCACATTTTGTTCTGAATGCGAATGGGAAAATATCTACAAATGTACATGTTGCAATAGTGTATACTGTGATAAGTGTTCGAAACGAACTGAGTGTGGTGAGGACAATTGCGAGACAGTTTCTTGTGATGAGTGTGCACATGATTATGAATCAAGGGATCTTGTCCCTCATGAGTGTCGCCGGTGTAAGGAAGCATACTGCAATAAACATCTATGGGAGAACTACCAACATGAGAAGAATCAGAACAGCTGCTATATGAGGGATTGTAGTGGTTGCCAAAGCCTCCTTTTCCCTTTGCTTGAGGAGCAGAATGATAAGTTGAGCAAGGAAATTGAAGATCTAAAGAGTAAGCTGGCATCCATGTAGATAGAGTGGTCAAACATCGAGAGAAGTGGCTGTCGGGATAGCCGTTCAATATTTTTAGAGAAATGGAGATACTGATATTGAGCATTGCAGAAGGGGACCATTTAGCATAAATTTTAGGTCAATTAAAGTAGAACTAAACTTCCATATACATCATGTCTCTACATCTTCAACATTCTCAAGCTACCATCTCTACACAGACTGATAAATGTACCATCCTTTCCATTGATTAACAAGTCCACAACACAGCTCTGAAGAACTCCCGATTCTATTTGTCTACCTTGATGGCATTGCATATTACCCAGTCTCGAGCCAGTAGCTATATCCCAGCCCACAATCTTACCATCATTCCCACCCGACGTTAACAGTACATTACCAACATTCACTAATAACTCAATAGCACCATTATGTATACCAATTAGATCATATCTCAAACTCAAGTTTGGAAGAGAAGAGTTACTACCAATCATTCTTGACTTATCTCTTGAACATTGTAATTGCCAGAATCGTACATCACCATTATTCGTACCAGTAATTAGTAGATTATCATACAGGAACTTAGCTCGTGTTACAAGATGCCCACCTGGCTGTGTGGAGGACTTGTACTTTTGGATACGTCTGAACTTTTGCCCTGAACAAGTCGACAAGCCAAATAAATCTTGATCAGATTTCAGCCATAGTGTAATGTTACCATCACGGTCACCAGTAACTAGTACAGACGAGGACTTGTTGGTACTTGATTGAAGTACAGTCGATGCTAATGAAAATATCGGACAATCATACGAGTTACTGAATGCCAATACTGATTGCTCCATGCTACAGTTCTGTTCACAATTCAAGGCATTTGGATAGAAGTAGACCTTGCCACCACAACAGGCAGAGAAGAGAACTGGAACATCTTCGTCTTCTCGACTTGATTTGCAGTTGACAAATGTAAGATCAGTAACCTCACTTGAATGTGCATGACATGATGAAGAGATTGCAAAGTCGTATCCATTGCCGTCGGAATTGAGGGTAGCAGAGACAGCATCAACCCTTCCCGAAGCATATCCAAGAAAACAAATTGGTCCATCTTGTACATTCAAATTACCACATTGAATAAGTGATAGAACTTGCCCGCCCTCATCATCAGTACCAAGAGCAACAGTTGGCTCTAGAGCAATCAGTCCAAATAACGAATCCGACATGCTATTAAATATCCTAATACCATTAAAGTCACCTCGTACAATAATTGGTGCCTCCCAATCACCACCATTATAGTTTGGTGGAGGTGTTAAGTTCTGTAAGATACACATACCAAAATATCCATTACAATATAGAACACCCTCTTGGCTTTGTTCAGGATTATCATAATATATTGCATCAAATTCGTCCTGTCGGGGTAATATACCAAGTGTTGGCCGTAATTGACGTGATATTGCCGTTGTTAGTGGTTGGATAGTATTATGCACCAATCCACGTCGTAGGTTATATATCAATGTCCAACGTTCTTTCCATGACATGTCCTCACTATCGTAGTAATTACCCCGTATATTCTCAAAGGTACGTAAATACACACCCTTTAATAACTTATCCGAATGTTGTACATTACTACTACCATATAATAACTTTTGTCCTCTTCTACTAGTCTTGCAAAATGATATCAAATCTGTAATATTTGGTATATACGATGTTATTGTATATATAATATCATCACTTAACATATTCATTGTATACTTTGGATTAGTAAAGCCATAACATAATACATTCATCTTTAAGGTACTTCGTTGTTGTATTTTGTTATTGTTGGATGATGACGAGGATGAAGGTAATAAACTATACAATCGTTCTTCCAACTGTGATATATTCATATTAAATAAATCAATTAAACATTCAGCTGAATTATTAATACCTGTAAAGTTATTACCATCATAATCTGGTTTATCATAATGTAAATGTGTGATACGACAATACCATGCACCCTGGACAGACTTTTTACATGTCGAACATTGTTTCATATTGATATACTTTCCAAATGCTTTACGTAAATCTGGATATGTTTTGCCATTGCATCCTAAGAAGGTGTTATTGATGGATGTTGATTTATATGCAGTTTGTTGATGTTGTTTAGGAATAGTATCCTTCTTTTTACGATGTATAACTGCGTTATATATTATTGCTTGACGCATGTTTGTTGATTGTATGTTGTCTTTACTCATTATTGATGTTAATTCTTCTTGTGTACCCTTATTATCTTCTTGTTGTTGAGTATGACTACTCTTGTGTGGTGATAAAGTTGTTATACTGTTATCCTCTTTTGGAGAACCAATTGATATAGAAGCATGAGCAGCAGATTGCTTTTGGTTAGGATTAATCTTTTTTCTGCTCGATGATCTTCGATTAGTATCATCTCTATCAATTGCAGTGCTGCTAAAGCGTTGATCCTTCAATTCTTTAGCTTTTTGCGCTTTGATATACTTCTTCACTTCATCTAATGAATGGCATATCTTTGTTGACTTCCTACCCTTGCTATTGTTAAAGTGAAACTCACGTACCCACTGCTGTCGAGGACTTCTACTGACATTGGTAGATTGATATTTCAATACTTCAATCCATCCCTCTGGCCATACAAATGCATCTTTATTATCATTTGAATCTAATGATAATGTAGTACCATATGTTGGTGGCGAACGCCATATCTCTTGACGGTTATTGAATTTGACTGTTAGTGATTTGATATCGACAACTTCTTGTTCTTGTGCTTTGTTATCAGTATCGATGTTGTAAGATGCGTTGGATGATAAATCGCTATCGTCTCCGTTTGTTGCTTGTCGCTTAGAAGATAGCATACATTCCGCAGTCTCTTCAGCCATCATACACTATAATTAATTGCAATATACCAGCTCTAAACAATAACTCAACAGCAACTTCAGACTAACTTATTTTGGAAGGATACCAGTGATACCTCTATTTGTATTCCCTATTACCGCAAATGTTACCAGACTATGTATTGCTATTCAAAATATCATTAAATACTAAGTAAGATGGTATGTTGACAGTATTGAGCGTTCCAGTTTGAACAAACAAATAGCCAAAGATCGAAAGCATCAACAATCAACAAAACTCAAAAAAATCGTAGTGTCATAGAGACCACTACCAAGTAAAAAGGCAGTCTAACGATTATCCGACTATTGATCATTGATAAATATGATATGATTACTTATTGCAATACCAGTGATATTTCCAGCCCACTGATTATTGTTTATTGATATGCAAATACCAAATATCTAAAAGGATACCGTTAAGATCTTTGTTCAACTTTGATCTCATTGTTGAATGATGTTTTGATAATATAATAACATAATGTATTGGATCGGTATGAGTATATTACGGATATAATAACAGTACATATTATCATGAGTCGCAAATCTTCTTCTCTATGGCATATAAAAGTACTACTTTGTCTAGGTGCACTGCCTTCACACATAGCATTTTCACCGAGTACATCATTGACATCATCAAGACTCAATGATAGTAGTCTAATATATAAGTATGCAACAGACTATAATAAGAAGAGAGGTAGAATAAGAAGAATATCAAATACGAATCTATATGATACACCACAACAAACTGAGGAACCATTCTTTATGCAAGATGTTGATAATGATCAAAACTATGATAATGATATTATGAATGCACAACAAGAAGAAGAGGTGAATGGCTCGTCAAATAGCGGTGGAATGGATGCATATACACAACAGATGGAGCAATTTGCAACAGCTCAGGATGATGTATCTGAAACTCAAATAGAATCACCACCGCCGCCTCCTGTGCAGAATGAATATACAACAACAACAAATACCAATACCAATAATAATGAACCAGCAATAAGCAACGTAGACGCACGAGTATTAGAATCAATATTACAAGATGGTAAATTAGACTTATCATCGGAATATGAAGTGAAAAAGTTATTAGAAGGACCACGATTACAAGACAATGAAGATTATCCAACAACATTATCAGATGAAGAACAGAAGAGAAGTGATAAGTATAATTCTAATTTCGTGAAATCAGTATCAGATAATGCATTCTGGAATTCAATAAAAGCAAAAGGCGAGGAAATAATAGACTCGGCGGCAATCTATATTGCCAATCGTATAGAAAGGGATACAAAAACATTAGCAGCAGTAGGATTATTTACATTTGATCGTATAAGAAAAGATATTGGACGTGCCTTACCAGCCGCGGGACGTGCCACTCGACAATTACTACTATCAAGTAATTCAACCTATGCTGAAAAATTATTAGATGTTACTGATCAAACACCATTTGCATTACCATCCGAACGGTCATTAACGAATAGAGATATTGTTGGTAGTGGATATGATGAATTATATGAAGATTTGACTACACCGGCTGATGAGATACGAAGTGTTACAAGTGCAATACTTGATATATTATCAGGTAAAGAAATTGATTATGATCAATCATCATCGGCACGACGGAGTGTGAAATCATTTGCACCAGCGGGTACATCCCGAATGGCCGAACGTCAAAAGCGAGCATACAAGGCTAGGAAACAAACTGTCTTAAAACGTGAAAAAGAGGGTATTGATCGTAAAGTTGGACGGGCTATTGGTAGTGTATCAGATGCCACTTGGGAATTTCGTAGGGAAATGCAAACTGCTAAAGGACGGGAGGCTGGATATCGTAGTAAGGGCGTTCGGAAGGCATTGGCATCGGGTGCAACGCAATTGTTAGAGGCTGGTAGGGAGAGTAGTCGACGATTACTTAGTAATGGTAGTGAGAGTTCTGGAGAACAACAAGTTGAGATTGTTAATGATGATAACTTTGTAGTAGAAGTTACACCCATGGAAGAGGAGGAGATAATTGAGAATGTTATTGAAGAGATGACATTAGACTATGCACCCGATGGACTGCTTAGTCCACAATCTTATGTTGAAGAGAAGCGTCGGTTAATATCAAGTCTTGAATCATGTTTATCACAACCGAGTGAAACATGGCTAACTAAAGAGGCAGTTGCCGAGGCAGCAGAGTATGGCGTTCAACTAGATGGTGATATTTTAAGAGAGGTTATTACCAACATGGTTACATTGCGTGATCAGCTACAGAAGGAGATGGAAGAAATTGCTAACGAGCAAGTTGATTTAAAGATGGAATTTGTTCAGACTGATTTACGACGGATGAAACAAATGGTTGATTCGGTATCATCCCTGTCTATATCTGCTGCTGGACAATCAGCTGCAAATTTGTTAAAACAAGAACTAGAAGGCTTTGTTTTAAGTGATACTATTGATGATATCATTGAAATTGAGTTGGAGAGACTTGAGCAACTGCTCGCGGAGGAAGTGGCTGCTAGAGAAGAGGAGATAAGAGCTCAAAGACAAAGACAACAACAAAAACTTGCCGACCAACAACGGTATATGGATACCGTTGTAGAGTCTGAAGTTGTTGATCAATCAACAACAGCTAGTCAAGGGAAATGGAATGGCGGAATGTACACTGAAGTAGAAGTTGTAAATGACAACACTGGGTATCAAGGCAGCCAAGACTACCAGACATCTGGAAGTGGAAGTAGAGTTGAGGTTGTATCAGATACTGAATATACAGAGTATGAACAACAATTCAAATCAGCTCAAAGTGTTGTTGGAGATGAAGTTGATATGAACGAGGACCAAGAAGATAATCCTGTTGCTGACCTTGCCTTGAGAGTGTTAGATGTGATATTCTTCATCGGAGAAAAGGTCTTCTTGGTACTTCTACCTGACTTAATTACGGGTGGGGGTAGGGTCACTTCGCGATATGCTCAGGCACAGAATAGAGGGCGAGGGTCTGTTGGTTGGAAGCAACTACAAAATATCAAGACAAAGAACATTAGATGATTAGGAAAGTATCAATCTGCTAGCTAAACATAAGTGTATACTATCGATCGGCATAGTACATGTATGCATACTCTATTGTGCTAGTTGTCTATCTCATTTGATCTCCCTCTTTGAATGCCTAGCATATTGCAAAGAGGGTATAGCCCAACTCTCACAATTATTCCTCCCTACCTATTCATGTTCACCGTTCGCTCGCCTTCAAGTCGTATGCTATCTCATCTCTAATATACCTACCCAAGATGTGCTCTTGCATCATGCTTTGCAATAGCGCCATTGCAAACTGATGGTAGATTCGTCTCATAAATTCAATTGAGTAAGAATACAAAGAACAACTACAAAATCAACAACAGAATCAACAAACGAAATAGACCTAAAGCACAACAACAAGGTTCAAAAGAAGAAATCAATTAAACAAATCAACAAACTTAGACAACTATATTATATTCACATCAAACATGTCCTCAGCAGAAATCGTACTCAGACAATACTTTGCCGCATATGACGGTACACCAAAAGAATTTGAGGAAGTAGAATCATTATTCGATGCAGCATTCCATAAAAAGTTTGCTCTTAATAGAAAGACGGGAGGGCGCAAATACATCGACGATTTGCGTGGTAACAATGTCGATGAAGGAAAAGTACTTGATCGAGATGCCGTGAAGGAATTGCATGCAAGCTATCTTAACAAGGGAACAAAGATTACGCTCATCCATTACAGAAGAATAGGCTTGGACTGCTATGATTGTGAGTTCCGTATCCAGAATGCCGACGAGGACGAGACATATCGTGTAGTGTACACAATTGAGGACGGGAAGATTGAGAGATCACAGGAAGTCAACAATGACATACAAGTAATCAGAGCAAAATGTTCCAGTGCATTACATACATTTAATGTTTTCAACAAGTACCCAACAAACATGTAGGAAGCGTAGGCAGAGAGACTAGAATGATCATATCATATGATATGCATAAAAGTATAAATTAGGATACCATCTGATATTCACGACTTTATCTATACTTCTAGTCATACTTATAACATCTATAAATCTCTATAATCGTACTATTCTCTCTTTATAATATTAGTGTCAGAACTGCTTGCAGAATTGCTTCAAGAAGGTCGGAGCTGCATGCATTGATACGATAGAGCAAGATCTCAAAGCCTAGCAAGATACTTTTCTCGTATAATGCATATAAGCGCACATCAAAACATACCAAGCAAAGTATAACATACACAATCAGTACAAGTAAATACATATCATGAGGAAGTGTGAAGCGGTGTTTCGTCGATACATAGCCATATATGATGGTACAAAGAAAGATTTCTCTGAGGAGACAGAGCTATTGTATGACGAATTATTCCATCCCAAGTTCACCTTTATAACCAAACCTATGAAACAGGATCATCATGACAAGTTTGATCTACATCTTAGGCACGGAATGAAGATATCTCGTGAAGACTTAAAGGGGCTTCACATGATGCACCTATCTGAGGGAACAAGGATTTCCCTCATTCACTTCAAGGCCGGCTTGGGGTGTGTAGATGTAAAGTTCAACCTAAAGAACATTGATGAAGATAGGGATATTCGTGTAGTATACTCAGTCGAAGATGATAAGCTTGTCAAGGGCAGAGAGGTTGAGGATTCCTTTTTGTCGGTTACAAAGGCCAAGTGGTGCTCTGGAAGCATCTTTAATGCTTTTCACAGATTCGAGTTGCCAGACAAACAAGTACTTACATCACTACCATAGAAACACCAAGGAAATACTGTGGTGAATCTTGTTATGCTTTATATAGGTAGGCATATCAACCGATATAAACAAGACTTTTAGTGTTATCCTAGGACACTCACACAATCACATCACATTAAACATACCATACATATATTGTACATAACATATACTCTAAAAGCAGTAACTACAACTTGAAACTGATTCATCATTCATCACTCTCCTCACTTGATACCGTCTCAACAATTTGTTGAACTATACTCTCTCTTGACGCTTCAGCCTCATTCCTCATTACGGATAGCTTTCTTACATGTCTAGATTTCTTAGCTACTAGTTTTGTCAAGTAATGTGCACTCCATTCTCGAGTGTCTTCGTCATCTACGGCTACAACTAAGTCACCCTTGAATATTAAACCTTCTAATGGACTTGACTCTTTGATACTGTGTACGATCGGTCCCTCTGAACATGTATCAATGATAATTCCAAGCTTGCCAGATGGAGCAGTAATATCAACTCGTATCCTTTTCTGTGGTTGGAGCTCTGCCTCTTGCGATTGCATCTTACCAGCCATACTTAGAGGACTGACATTTTGTGATAGTAATGAAGACGGAGATGCCAGTCCATCGTCAAGGCTGTATACATATGTCATATGATCATTCCGAGACTCACCACTAACTGCTGAATTGAATCTTCGTATATCATTGAATGGTGCATCATCATCAGTAAGCTCACTACTTTGACTCGGAATCATATTGAGCTGTTGTTGACTACTTGGGCTTGTCATCTCTGAAAGCTGATCATGTTGGTGGTTGTTACTCAGGATCTGAGCACTTGGATATGTTTCACTGGAACAAGATTCACCTGCAGTTGGATTTGCTTCGAGCTCACGCAATGTGTTATCATAGACATCTATAATCCCAGATGAATCACTTGAACCAACAGAATCTTGACTACGCTTACCAACATGGTAAAAGTATGCACCAAACATTCCTAGGATAACCACACCTGATATGCCAATAGCTGCAATTGCTCCAGCCTTTCCCTTGCTATTACCCTCTCCAGTATCCGGTCCATTTGTCCCTGTCTGGCTTTCAATACTATTCCCATCATTAACAGGTCTAATAACATACACGCTTGATAAGCTATTAAAGTCATCTATACCCATTTTATATCCATCAGCTTTCAACTCTCGAAC
>Ga0075439_12587_pt1 | contig 33593 bp, 20 predicted proteins | sample MintriSingleCell_FD_74264 | JGI IMG/M metagenome (GOLD analysis project Ga0075439, IMG submission 74264) | Marine eukaryotic communities from Monterey Bay, USA to study complex ecological interactions - Minidiscus trioculatus JGI Plate_4_G5... | ecosystem: Environmental > Aquatic > Marine >... | reverse complement strand
CTTGTATGAAGTCTGTCAAAAATGTAAAGGCGTGCCGTGCAAATCATTTTGAAGCATTTACACAGCGTACACAGGGTTATTGAAATCTATGTACACAAGTGGAATCCAACAAAGTCACATAGGTAATGCTGTATAAAACTAAGCGGGGTGTTTTTACAGTGATTAAATCTGATCTTTATATACAATATCAATATTCTTTTTTACGACTACTATTCCATACATGCTCGTACTACTCGTTGTGCTACTTCTGATGTTGTATTGCTATCATCTTGTTGTTTTGTTTCTATCCAGGCTATCTGTTCTTTTGCAACTCTACCATATCTGCTCAATACGATTTCTTCACATGAAGACTGCTGGAACATAGCAAACAACAAAGACTACGGCAACACAGCAACGCCTAACATATTCATGGCAAACTTGTAAAGGATACTAAGTTCATAAATACTCAGATACCAGGAGTCTGGTATGTACCAAGAAGTCTAGAAGTGACTATCTCGATCTGTGCCCCTAACTAATTTCTACGAGCCTTTAGCTCTTATCAGGACACTATTATTGCCGTTTCCTCTTGAACAGTGGTACATATGCTTTTAGATATTCCACAGCCCTTTGAATACACCTCCAAAGCATACGAACATGTTGCATAACTAGATGATCAGCAATAATCACCATAGTGAAATAACATGGTACACACTTCGGGCAATATGCACACTCCTCATCGTTTGCCAATGTGTAACTCCTCACATAATTTCTTTTCCTCTTGGCGTCTGATGCATTGCATCCATTACTATCCCAACAATTCGCTCTATCACATCCTTCACCTTGACATACCTCCATAAGATCACGAGTACATACCCAACAGCATTCTTTTTCACAGTATTGGCAAGTCGTATACGAGATATGGCAGTCAGGACAGTATCCTATTCCGCATTCATCACTAATTTGAGAACAAAGGAAAGTAAATGACAGGGTATCTTGATAATCTATTATTCAACAAACCAACAAAGCATACTCACCAGACTTGCAAAGCATCACAGGCCCTACACGATGTAGTCCGATTATTATTCACGTTACATTCATCACACCAATCTACCTTATTGCAGTCGTTACAATAAACCTTTTCGCAACACTGGCACGTATCAATAAGACAGTTTCTGAAGCAATTCGAACAATAATGTTTCATGCACTGGTAGCAAGTGATCGCATTTATACCATATTGAGGATGTTGTTCGTGTTTTTCAACAAGTGGATATAGATCATCGCCTTCGCAGATTCCACATCCCTTTGAACACTGCATTCTACGGTTATTTAATACCGTATCCATATTCTCAATGAAATCACTCATTAAATCACTCTCTGTTTCGCGCCACTTCTTTGGTAGTTGCACATGTATCAACGAGTTGTTCTCCGTGTTGAGTATATTCTCGAGAATAGGAATAACTGTCTCTGCAGAAATGGGCGGCTCGGGATCAATAGCTGGACTCTCGTGGTTGCCAACTAGACTTAGATCAATCCTTTCCAATACTGTTGATTCACGCATAGGCTCTAATCCCCTACCCGTAATGCCAACACAGTTTGTAAACTTTAATGATTTAGTTTTGTTCTGTGCATCAATACATGACAATATCCATCGGATATCATTATCTGTCAAACTACGTCCATGAAGTTGTTGAACATCTTTGAAATCTATAGACTCCCATGTATGATGTGTCAGTATTGCAATACTTGTCTCGGATGGTTGATTGAAAATAAATGTGGCGTCAATGTAATTGCAAAGGATAAACAAGAATTTTGATGTAGATATGATGCAATGCTTTGCAGTATTGTATCAGGGAAATCCCTAAATTCTTTCATTATTAGTAGTAGTAGGTATATCTCTTCTCAGTCCCTTCGGTGCTTGTGGTATGAATTTACTCTTTCTCCGATACTTACATAGAGATAGAACATATCATGTGAGCATAAAAGAGATAAAAGTCATTGCAAATTTATATCATTTCAAGAAAAAAGAATATAAGCTTCAGGTATATAGTTGACTGCTGTACATCAAAGATTTACCAACAGATGTTATATCCGGTAACTACTCCGGCTATTGGTATATCTTTCAGTAGCCAAGCGTCACTTTGATATCGTCATGAGCATATAAATGTATGGATGTGTGTGAATTGATATATAATTGATGCTTACCTTCATTCGATGATCATATCATGTGTTGTTTTCTCCGACCAAACACCATGTTACCACCAATTGATCTTTATCATATCACGGGATGATCATAAATATGAATGATGTGCTATTGCCGCTCTTTATCTATAACCTGATTGCCGCTGCTGCTAGGAATCAAGATTACCGTTGAAATAAAAATATCTTTTAATGTTGACACCCGAACACAACGCGAGGAGACAACCATAAATCCATTACAACACTAAGGCATAGAACTGGTTCACATATATTTCGTGTTTATTATACCAAGAAGAAGTAGGCATCTCAATAACTAAAGGATACCGAGAGGTCTTAAAAGATACGATCACACAACTTAACATCACAATAAGAACACTACGTACTACTACTACTACAAATATGATTGATGTACAACAAATTCAACATGCTGCTCTCGAACATGATATTCGTACAATTCAAACTCGTACTGAACTTGAACATGCAAGGGAGGATACCAACCTCAATACATACCGCGACGAGTTGATGTCAAAAGTTAATGAACATCTATCTGAATTGCAAAAGTTAGACGAATCTAAAGAGAGAACTGCACAGTTCAAGGATGAGATGTTAATGAAGGTTAATGAACATATGGCTGAACTTGAGAAGGAAGAAGCAAAAAAGGAAGAAGTTGCCCGTATCAAGAATGAGCTTATGGAAAAAGTCCACCGTCATGCAGCAGAGTTAGAACAGCTTGATTCCAAGAAGGCAGATCTAGCAAAGTATAAATCAGAATTACTTGCCAGGGCAGAAAGTCATTGCAAGGATGTTGAATTAGCACATGAGAAGGAGGCACAGGTTCGTCGATTTAGTTTGGAAATGAAGGAGAAGATTGCACAACATGAGGCACATCTTGTGGAGAGAAAGAAGTTAGCAGAAAAGCTAAAGGTTGAAATCATCGAAGACACTAAGAAGTATCAGTCATTACTTGATAGATTGGTAGTCTAGATTAAGGGGGGTTGTTTTGGAAGGATAGCGATGTATTGTAGAGTAGAGAATGTTTGCGAATAAGAATATGATACCCTAACTTAACGTGTTAGTTTATCAATTCTTCATTACTCATAACTCTTCTTTTATCATAGTGTTCTCAGCATATTTAGCCTGGTAGTCATTCTTCTTCCCGGCCTTGCCGTGTAAAGGTGCACCTTTATTGATCACCTGAGCCGTGTAATCAATAATTGAGGCGAAAACGTAGCAGTAGTGCTTGTAATCAATCGCCTTAAGAGTCCCATCAGCAGTAAACTCATCCTTTGAAAGAATTGGTCGCTCTGTGTTATCCGGATAAATGATTTCATCTGATGGGTAGAGATTGGCCGACTGACTATCTGGACAACAATCTTGACAAACAAGATGTTTTGGCAGATTTGTTGGATACTCAGGCAAGTAGTGAGGCGTCACCGGTCCTTGATAACGGAGAAGCCACTAGATTGTGAAGTAGGAGAGGAAAACATGTGTTGTGAGTATCAAATAATACATTTTGAGGCCTTGTGATATACATTGGAAGATGCCACGTACCATTTCTCGTCCACCAAACTGGTTAAATCCATTTACATTACAAATTCCACATACTAGTCTCCGTCGGCTGCTGCTTCTCTTTGAAGAAGACATTTCTGTCTTGGTTTTAGTAGGTACTGCACCACTAACCAAGCTTCGTCCTCGTTTTCTCGATGTCGACTCTGACCCATCATACTTCTTGTTCCTCTTCCTTTTACGTGAACTAGTTTCCTTAACACTCATCTTCTTATCATCTCCTCCCTTCTTCACTACGCATCGTGGGCACTTCCAATCATCAGGCAGTGTATCTCCGTTGACTTCAAGACAGTCTTCATGATATGCTAATGGACAATTATCACAGCATATCAACTTACCACCTTCACCACAAATGTTGCATTCGTCTTCATTCTCGCTTAATAGATCTACTACAGATTGTTCTTCTGCAACAGCAGATATGTCTTGAGATGTCCATGCACGCTTGGCAGGTGTGCTTATTTGTCCTAATGTAGGCAAGACTTGAAATGACAATGCTAGTGTGTGAGGATTGCCAACACTCTTAATACAGTGCAGCCAATACTTTGGGATAAACAATGAAGATCCTGGCCCCATGTGAATTGTAGTCCACTTGAATCCTCCGTGTTCACTTTCATCTAAAGAGAAAGGATTTACATCTTGAAGGATACCATCTTCTCGACGCCCTATGGCACTCATTGGAGGTGCAATCTTCACTTCCTTGCAACCAGATACTAAATAGAGCATAGAGCTATCTCGGTCATAATGAGTATCACATTTTCCGTCTTGGGTATTGAGAAATACGATGCCAAGCTGGGACGCAGATCTCTTTAGCTCAAAAGATGACGGAATACAATCCTCAAACTTGAACGATGTCTCGTTAGTCATATGCCCCTTAAAATAGCCCGGAATGTGATGGAGATCCACTTCATCCCATGTTTTCAATAAATCACCACGCCCATTCCACCTTCTCTCGAGAAGTTCTTTCTTAACTTGCTTTGCAAGGGTAGCTATTCCTGACGGAATTGAACAATAATGGATGGGTTGCTCTGATGACATTCCGCTTTCTTTCTCGTCCCAGCAACTTTTCATCACTCCTTTCGTACCGTGCCTAGATCGGAGACTTTGACTTACATCCTCTTCATCTGACGATCTTTGGAGAGGAATGAAATCATGAGGCCCAGGGTTGTTGAAATCTTGTAGCTTGTCGAGCTCTCTCTGCACCTTCGAAGATGAGCCATACACAGCATTACGATTGGATTGATTATCAATGCCCCCAACTTTCTCAATCTGTCCAGTTTGCCCCTTAGGATCCATTATAGGTGGCATCCATTTCCTTTTCTTATAAAACTTTTCAATGGCTTTTAAATCTGCCTTGCCATCATCTACAATTTGACATCTACTGCAGTGAACTTTCTTGGTAATGTTTGGATTGTCGATTTCCAACCAAGATTGTCCCTCTGATAATAGCTTCCCCGAAAGGCCTTTGTATATCCCAGAGAAGATATATATAGTCGAGCCAATCAAAGGATTGGTTGCTGACTGTTCATCATCTGAATCGCCACTATCTGTTGGACGTTCAACTTGCCCCATAGGCCACTGCCTTCCCTTGTCCTTGCAAAACTGTTCAATAGCTTTTAAATCTGCTTTACCATCGTCGACAATTTGACAATTGCTACGCTGGACATTTGTAGTAATGTTTGGGTTATCAATTTTTAACCAAGATGTGCTCTCTGACAATAGCTTCCCAGACAGACCTCTGTACTTTCCCGAGCAGACTTGTATAGTCGATCCAATTAAGGGATTATTATCATCTGTGGTAGGACTCTCATCACTACCAGATGGATCCTCGTCTAAATCGCCATTGAGAGTGCAGTTACTAATCTGTAAGACCGCCTTTCTAGCCAAGACAATATTAGCTTTAATATCTTCTTTAGTACTGTTCTCCATCAACTCTCGCGCAATCTCATGTGCTAAGAAAGCTTCCTCTTTAGAATTATATCTGCCAATGTAACGGCTTGCACCCGCATAGTAGAGTTGTGCTTGCCCTATAAAACGATTATTGAGTGAATGAGAGTATTGCAGATACATGGTATAACGACAAAGTTTACTTACAATGACCTTGAGGAGTCCATGTCACTCCTCGATGACCGGAAGACTCTAGCATTTTCTGTCTTTTAAGTCCAACCCCATACTTTGTGTTGACAGCTTCAATAGCCGCCGCAACTCGCTCTTTATCAGATACATCCTCTCCTTTGTCACTCTCATAGTTTGAAGCTTTCCGAGATTTAGCAATTCGTGCCTGCATACGTGTTATCTCATCATCATTTTCGCTGTCAATTAGTTCATCGGCACCGCCATTTGGTCCTTTTCCAGCAACAATACTACCATCATCTTCTTCCTCCAATACATAAATTTGATCAGGTTGAATAACTTCCATCATCTGACGTGTCCTTTCTGCAAAATACTGTTCAATAACATTTATATCCGCCTTACCATCATTAACCAACTTGCAATTTTCAATCCGTACATTCAACTCAGGTACATCAACAGGTTTCATCTTTACCGAGCCCAATTTATATTCTGGTTCAATCTTTACCCAACCCAGTTTATCCGACAGTACCTTACCAAACATCCCTTTGTGTTTTCCTGATTGTACTTGTACATTTGAACCTATCAATGGATTGGCAGCCGGTTTTAAATTTGATTCATCTTCACTACTACTACCACCGTTTACTGATGTATTTCCGGCGGAATTACTAGCAATAATAGCATCACTCTCGTCACTGAGTACAGAAGGAGATGTTTGTTCTTTGGTTGAAGGTTTGGTTGAGCTATCAGATGCTACTAATGCACCTTCTTGACCTTGTATCATACCATTCGTCCTCTCACTCTCACTTGCAGCAAGCTGATCCTTTAAGATGTTATTCTTATCTTGTATATCTTTAATAATACCATCCTTCTCTTGGATAATCTCTTTCATTGCTGAGATCTGTTGCTGTAATGACGGTGCATCATCATTATTGCCACATAAATCTTGTACTTTCATAATCTTTGACTTTAGGTCAGGAGATAATAATGAACCAACATCTAAACCTAATAGTACATTTAATGCTTCATTTGCAACATCATCGGTATTAACTAATTCATCTTCACCTTCTTCCTCATCGTTATCTTCATTGTTGTTATATGTATTATCTTGTTCCTGTTTAATACTAACTTGTTGTTGTTGTGTATTATCATTAGTGGTAGTATCTTCCTGCTTTACTCTAACTACATGTGTACTATCCGCAGTATTATCAGTACCATCGGCGACAGAAGATGCTGCAGTACCACTGCTAGTATCGTTACTAGTAGTATCACAGTCCTCGTTCTCATTACCTTGGGAAGGTGCAGGTGGTTGTTGCAATGAAGTCGATGCTTGTACTTCATCTTGGTGGGTACTCAATTCATGACCCCTGGAAGATGCGCGTTTCACAATATATGAAGATGAATAGAGATAACCATAACTTCTGTTAGTACATGATGTTTACAATGGCAATCAAATAAAGGCAAATAAAGTTAAAATGAAGTAGTTATATCACAGAGTACTTCATATTAAACACTGAATATACATAATGTAACAATACAAACGCGGACTTTCATGGCCTCTTCGTACGTTGGAAATCTTTCTTCACAATAATCACAACACCAACTGAACATCGTTAAGATATAATATAAGAGTTGTTGCTAGGTATATCAAGGTATTTATATCAGTTGATACAGGTTGATAATAATATTATAATAGACTCTAATTTCGATGAAAATAAGATGGGTATCTTTACCTAGGGTAGCTCCTTCTCCTACCCTTCCTCCCGTGGAGCAGACCAATATATCATAAATCACACATACTACAGATATTTTGTTAGATTTAGATCTCGTATGCTATCTATAATCTTCATATCTCCTATTTGATAATTTGTACAGTTGTGATCGAAGTTTACTAATCTCTGAATCTCTCTCCTCTAGTGCAGCCTTACTGTTTGCCAACACACCCGCACATATCTCTTCTGCCTTGTATCGAAGCTCCTTCTCGGTAGAAAGCTCATACTGTAACTTTCGTTCACTTAATGCTGCACCTCTTTCTCCTGATGGCGTTGCAAAGTAATTATCTGCTACTCCTCTCGAAGACGGATGTGTACCTCGTCGTCCTCGCTCAGATTCGGGAGTTTTTAATCTGTTAATTGATGGAGGAGGACGTGCAGTCATTGGCTCGTCGTAATACCGACTACGAGAAGATTTGAGCGACTCTAGCTGTCTTTCCATTTCTGCAATTGCTTCCTTATCTCTTTGTTGTTCATCTAAGAGTGTCTTCTCTTTTAGCCGTAACTTGGATACTCCGTCGGTAGCAATTGTTTTCAAATCATTCATTTCAGAATGCATAAGCTATGTGGAGGCACGGGAGTAGTGTTGTGTTAGTCAATACATCATCGGTAGGATAAACAAGCTACTGTTACAAATGAGGATAAACTTACTTTCATCGTCTTAGTACACTCTTCAATTGAGCCCCTCAGTGCAACATTCTCACTCTTCAATAAAGAAAAGAAAAGCAGACATATGAAGATGAGAACAATAGGTCAAACGCTTTATGATATTATGATTCTCTTGCCGAAACACAACTTACCTGCAGTGTCCTCATTGAAATATTATTCTGCTCGTTCTCCCTCATGAGAGCTGATATCCTTTCATGCATGAAATGATCTCCGTCGTTGTAACCAGAACTATCATTATATGTAAATCTTCCTCCCTTGATTTCAAATGACACTGGCACATCAACACTAGACATGCGGCTGATATGATCGTTTTGTGAATGAGATTTAATCGTTTCATTCAGTTGCTTATTCTCTTGCTTGAGACGATGTAACTCCCCAACAGATTCTTCGGCAATATCCATGAGACTTCGTAACTGTGTGAGTTCATTTTGTATTGCCTGGTTTTCTCCTCTTTGAGTAGAAGCGTCTTGAGTTGCCAAGGTTAGTTCCCTTTGGACTTGATTCAGCTTCTCTTGTGCGTTTTGAACTTTTAATGAGGTTGATTTCTCAATCTGTCCTATCCTCCTCCGTAGATTGGCATTCTCTGTTTCTTTAGATGAGAGTTCAAGCTTGATACGAGATGTCCCATCACTCTCATCTTTCTTCTCCATCGAGTATTCAGCCTTGACATCTTCTAGACGTCGGGCATAATCTGACCGTAACATCTCAATCCTCTCTTTCATTACCTCGACTGTCTTGGTTTTGATTGATGAAAGTTGTCCCTCTAACTTTGACTTCTCATCCCTAAGAGCAAGGAAGGAGCGATTGAGTCTTGATATCTCCTCATCTCGTTCGACTATCTGAGATTTCATCTCGTCATATTCATTACTTAGTTGTTCACTATTGCCCAAAGCCGAGTTATGAGTGGCCAAGAGCGTTTCATGCTCATTCTTAATCAACATCAGTTTGTTTCGTAAGCTTGCCACCTCATTAGTTAACGTCTCATTTGCAGATATGGCTTCCTCCGCAAGCTTTTCCGTCTCGAGTCTTTTGGCTTCCATTCGAGACTGTGAACCCTCTGATATCCTTGTTTGATTGTCCAGCTCTAGCTTGAATTCTTCAGCCTTGCTTTTGGCTACTTGTTCTCTCTGCATTGATTCTTCCAACTTCTTTAAACTTTGCAGTAGCTTTGTCTGAAGACTTTCAATACTGTCCAAACGATTGTTCTGCTGAGTTCCATCACAGGCTGACACGTTGGTGTTGCTAATTCCGAGAGCAGCATCTAATTGACCTAAGAAGATGGAAGATGTCTTGTTCTTGATGTTCAAGTCTTTCAGTTGCTCTTTTAGACGCTTAATGTCAGACTCCAAAGAGGATGAAGACTGAGCTTGTGACTGGATTGCCTCCTTTGCTGTAACTAGATCATTTTGGGTATATTTGACTTCTTGGGACAACTCTGACACCTTTTTCTCGGCATGATCGAGGTCTCTTGAAAGTTTCTCGCTCTCAGTATGAGACATTTCCAGCTGAGATTGAAGGTTGACAACCAGTGATTGACGTTTTCTAATGGCATCCTCTACTGTGAGATATTGAACTGGCCATAATGAAGGAACATCAGCCAAAGTATCGATACAGTCGTAATCAGTCATCATTGCTTGAATCCTCGAAAGGAAGACTTCTGATGATGTCTTCTCGTCCGTCAAAGTCTGTATCCTGGCTTTGAGGGAAGCTAACTCATTCTCGAAGACAATACTTGTCTTGTCAGTTTTGTTCCGCTTCTCTACTTGAACATTATTCGGCAAGTGCTGGTCTTCCTCCTTAGGCAAGGCATTATGATTTGGTGACGTCAGATTGGTCACCAGTGTATCGACTTCATTTTTGAACGACTCTAACATATCAAAAGTTGGAGACTTTGGAATATCAACAGAGTTTACTGGTGGTGGAGAAGTGTTGTTTCCATGCTGTGAAGATGTATCAAAGAAGATTTCTTCAACCCTTGATGACACTAATGGTTCATCTGAGCTCATTGAATCTTGAGATAGCAGTCGATTTAGTAGAGGCACATTTGATCTCTCTGCTGCATGGGCTGATTCATTGTGTCTTGATACATTCTGATCTTTTTGTATACCCTTCTTAGGCAAGGACTTTGGTAAGGATTTAGGAACCCTACTCTTTACTGGGGTGTGGCTTTTACGAAGAATATTGGCTTTTTGAACAGGCCTGGGTGCCTTTCTACTACTACCAACAACAGCAAAGTCGCTAACCTCGAATAGATTTCGAGACAATCCACTTGAAGGAGCATCATCGGATTCGAGAGAAGGCTTGTGCAAAAGTCTCTGGATTCCAGGAGTCTTCTTCTCCTCGGCTTTCTCAACATTATCAACTCTCTTGACACGGAAAGGACTGGGATTGGGAGACAACATACCATCGGACGAGTCGACAGAACCTCCTTCATTGTCAGGCCTACTGGCCTTGTAGGGTGTGAGGCCTTCAAGGATCTCGTCGCCGTAGCTGTTGCGGTCAACTCCATCATCGTCCAAAGTCATAAGTGAGTCGAGTTGATCAAATACACCACCGTAATTAACAGCCGGACCCTTGCCTTCTTCAGAAAAGACACTTATACTACGTGTTGGGGTGTTAGCTTCTTCTACCTTTGGAGTAACATCTTTTGCTTTGACGATTGGTTTAGCAGGATTCATCAGTTTGGCTAGACGTTGCCGTGGATCTGCGGTAATACTCTTCAATGAAAGTTTGGCTGAGTGAGACGCTATGGATGATTTAGGTTTTGGAGAATGCTGTTGTGCAGTGTCATGTTCGCCACTTGAAGCTCTTTCATTAGAGACTGATTGCACTGCTGCCTTTTGAGGGAATGGACTGCGTGCCGTATCACCAGTCTTTGCCAAAAGACGTGTCATAAAGTCCATTGTACTCAAAGTTTGATTATAACTAGCACTTGACGGTGAAACTGTACCAATTACTACTGCTCGAGGAGTTGACACATTATCATTGCCACCTCCTTGACCACCCTCAAGACTACGCTGTAAAAGTTTGGTAAGTGTAGACTCTCGATATGGCATTGGACTTGAAGTATTCTTCACTACAATGCCACGAAGTACTCCACGAAGGGCAGAGAGTGACTTACGAACAGATCCAGAAGTTGCAACTTGCATCCCTCGACGATCGGGACTTGCAACATCTACTAGTTGAATCTTTGCGCACTCTCCCTTTGATCCAGACACGGTGATGGTGGCAATAAAGTGGCCGTGTCCGCCTTCCTTATTCCATAATCTTCTTAATGGCTTTGACTTGAATTTTGCTTCGAGTAATTGATGTAACTGATCCATTGATTTGATACTCTCCTCGTGTAAGTTTGACACAATAGCACCGCGGTTGTCCAAGTGACATACACGCAATGCCTTGGTACCACCTTGTTCATTTAAACCATCCTCAGAAAAGCCAAGTACATCACGCAGTTTGTCATCATTAACAATTTCCAATATCGATATAGAGCATTGGATGTTGGGAGTTGTTTCATGTTTAGAAGAGAGTATACCGTTTATAATGTCACCAAACAGACCAAGATCATGGCCATCCTCAGCCACTTGATTGTCATTAGTTGATACCCTTGATGATACTAATCCTGCAATCGTAGCTCCAAACATTGTCAGTGTCTTGCCTGAAGCTGATCCACCAACCGTACAAATCACTGTACTACTGGGATGTAATTATCCTTAACTGTATCGTCTTGTTTCATTTGACTAGCTACTGCTAGCACATCTTGCACTGCAGCTGATGCCAATGCTGACATTGTAGAATGACTATCATCCTTTGAGATTGCAGCTGATGACGATGGGAAGGATTTACAGTGATGAGGCCAAGACACATCATCAAATTGATACTTTCTTGCCCAATCCTCTGATGATATTTGTGACTTTAAGATGAGAAGTTCGATTTATCAAGATTGTGAGAAATAGAACAAGCAATGTAGGATGGATAGAGTCAAAGTATAAAAGAAGACTTACCACTTCAGCAACCAATTTAGCAGTCTCAACAGTTACTCTACCAGCAATTCTCTTCTTGGCCTTATCACTTTCTGGCCCTTTATTGCCCCCCTCGTTGTTGTCTTCTGCATCAAATGCATTTGGATTGACTAATATAACCTCACCATGTTTCATCAATTGAGCTGATTTCACTTCTTCCCCTTCTCTACCATCCACGGCTGCTGCTTCTTGGTCAACTAATGCTGGATAAAGTATTGGTCCGTATCCATCTTCATCTGTTTCTCTTTCTGCTTTACCTGAATCTGCTGCAACATTCTGCTGCTGTTGTGAATGGGAACTAACCTTTAGTAATAATGACACCCTTCGACAATTTTGCAATCCAAACCGTTCATTACAATTTGATGATTGAGCTTGTTCAGCTTTTATTGTTTGGAGAGTATGAATTACACGACGTGCCTTGGATGAGAATGGGCTTAGTACCTTTTGTGTTGTTGGTTTTGCAACTCTTGGCTGCAAATTGGAAGATGGCTGCAAATTTGTTGATGGTTTGTGTACTTTATTAACTTCACTCTTTTCTGCTGCTTGATCATCTGTGGGTGTTGAAGTAGTGGCCGTATTCTTCCTTTGAACTTGATTACTTGGCATAGACGGAGGTAAAACAGTAGCTGATGCTGAAACCTGCCGATAACTACTACTACTACTGCTACGACGTTGTGAACGAGGCACCTCTCTATTCCAATTAAACTGGGACGTCTTTTCATTATTATTATTCTTTGTGGCAGTAACAGATATATCAATACTCTCCTCACCACCTACTGAGTAACTTTCCATTGCAGTTATACTATCACTAGAGTTGATATTGGAGTTAATTTTGTTATATAATTCCTCAGATGCTTTTGTTACTTCTGACACCTCATCATTTCCTGTTATATCCTCCCTCTCCTGAATATTATGTTCAATTTCCTTCTTAAGCACAGCAGCTGCTGTTTTATTTTGTAGATTTATTTCTTCTTGCTTTTGTTGGTGCTCTTCTTGTAATATTTTATTATACAATTCCTCAGATGCTTTTATGATATTATTATTATCTTCTATTTCTTCACTTTCAGTCGTAGTAGATGTACCTATAACTACATTACCAATATGATTCTCATCCTCAAATGAATCAGGTTTAACTTGCTGTTGTTGATCTTCTTGCTGTTGATGATATCGGCTACTTAATGATGTAAATAATTCTTCACTTTGATTAATCATACCACCATCTTTTTGATCATTATCATCTGCTTTTGTTAATGCAGTTTGCGGTTGTGTTAAAGCAGTTGTTACTGTTGTTAATGAAGCTGTTTGTGGTGGTGTTAATGAAGTTAATGAAGAGGGAGGACAAACATTGCACTCCACGCCAGTACCATGATCTGAATGTATCCGATCTATATGTAAATTATTTAATTCATCTGCTATACTATAACTAGTTGCTTCTTCATAACTTGGTGGTGGAGGTAATGTATTATTGGGTGCACCATGTTTTACTTTTAGCATTGTTTCACGTGCACCGTCTTCGTTTTGTACATCATCATCTTTAGTCGGCGGCGGCAGTGAAGACGACGGCGGTGCAGCAAACAACGGAGGAGAATCTAAACTATCAATAAAAGTATTCACTTCATTTAATACATTTGATATCATATTGCTACCACTGCTATTATTATTATGTTCACTATCATTTTGGCTTTGGTTGGTTTGTTCGATTGCAGTATTATTTGAATTACTCATGTTATTATAAGCGGCCTCCTCTCTTGTCATTGGTACATATATATCTGCTTCTGGACTATTATTTATTGACATTAAAATAAAATATGCAACTGATTTGCAATCAATACTAAACAAGCACTGTGTACAACAATAATATTAACATTAATTATCCAGATTGTTTTCATGTTTATTGAAAACTCTTTCTAGAGTCTATTTACTACAAATGTCGCAACGCTTTCCTTCACCATCAGTAATGTCTCACGTTATAAAAAGGATAGAATCAACTGATGATATGATGGTTGATAGTGGTTGATACTACTGCAATACAACTCAACGCCATTGAAGGATAGAACCAACGGATGACATTGCAAACAAAAACAAGCGTTGAGAGCTCTCTTATAATGCTTTATCATAATCATTGTCATAATCATGACATTGACATTGACATAACTATCTTATTATTCTTATCATCACAAGAACAACATGCTATCTCTACGTATCATTACCCCTCTCGTTATTCTAATGGCCAATGTGACAACTGCCAAACATGTACGTGAAGGTCGTCATCGTCGTCATCTTCGTCAAGATCCGAATATTCCAAAGCAGCAACATGCTCTTCGTTTTCCTTCATCTCAAGGACCAAGTAACCATAATAACGCGGCTCTAATTGATGCTTTGATGGATGCGTTGGGTGGGGATAACAACATTCAAATCACTATCAACTCCAACAGTGGTAACACCCAGTCTTCTACTACTAATGATAACAGCAACAGTGAGGTCGTTCGTTTGTGCTGTGTGTGTATGTTTTGTGCATATGATATGTCACAACATTCAATATGATATGATAATGATATGGTTCGTATCTCATGTATCTTCTCTTCTCCCATTCCACTATACAGGTAACAACGATAACAGTGTAAGCAATAATGATAATAGTGTTGCCAATAACAATTCCAACAGTTTCAACAACATTAATGTAAACGAGGATGATCCTACTCCATCACCGACCGAATCTCCTTCATTGGTGAGCATTGAAATTGCATCTGTCAGTGTCACTGCTTAAAATATTCCGTCTAACCTTGATCATCTTACTATTAGAGCCCAACCCTCAGCCCCTCGTTGTCGCCTACGCTTTCTCCCACATTTGCCCCAACAATCAACCGTAAGTATAGATGTCATATCATATGTTCATTATGTGTACTCAACTCTTCTAACATTTCTTTTATATATGCTACCCCTTTTATACAGCTACCGAGCTACCAACAGCGCTACCAACACTTTTACCTACGTTGGAGCCGTGAGTATCGATAGAGCTGTTTCTTATTTTGTCTTGAAAATCTCATACTTCTCTGTGCACTGTTTACTTTCATCAGAACAAGTCCCGACCCTACCTTTACGCCGTAAGTGCTAGAGGTGCTCATAGGCTTCGATATGACTTAATGTCAACCCAACTTTTAACATATTCATGGATGATTTACTTCTCTCTACACTATTTACTTTCAACAGAACCGTTAATCCTACCTTGTTCCCTACCTTGTCACCGTGAGTATTAGAATTGACTCATATGTGATTTGATGTGATTGTCAATCTCACCTGCTTGATCATGATTTGCTATTTCAGAACCATTTCTCCTACCTCGAGCCCTGTTATTCCAACATTGAGCCCCACCTTGTCACCGTAAGTCGTGGTGGACATCTTTATATCGTCAATCTTACTTGTTTGGTTGATACATTTATATCATACTTCTCTCTACATTGTTTGCTTTCAATAGAACCTTGAGCCCTACAGAGACTCGTAAGTATAGCTTGTCGTGTATATCATTCTTCTCTTTAAACTATACTTCTATAACATTCCTCATATCTTTTAACAGCTACCGAATTACCAACAGAGTCTCCAAGCTTTACGCCGTAAGTTTTGTTTCTGTGTTGCCTTGTCTTTAATTCGACATGTTATCAAGCTTATCACTTGGTGTCATTTATATCTCATACTTCTCTCTATGATGTTTACTTTCAATAGAACATTTTCTCCCACCCTGATCCCTACCTTTTCACCGTGAGTATATATGATATGTTATAATGTAAACCCCTTATCTTGTTTGTATTTATGTATATCTAATACTATCTCTCTTCTTTACATTTAATTATTTCTTCTTTTACTATACTTCTTTTTGATAGGACGGAAGAGTAGATTGGAATTTGATTGTATTGAAAAAAAATGTATTGAAAAGATTTGTTATTGTCAAATTAGAAGATGGAGGGGATTCTGTTTGCTCTTCGATGGTCGTTAGTGTTATTATTGATGTTTGCGGTTTATTTATAATTCATAATTTGTTTGGAGTGTGAGATCGTTATTATTGTATGTGTAGAAAGATTTAAACGATAAACAAGAATAGCTTGTACTAAAATGAAAGATGTAGATCTTTGCAAATATCCTCTTCTTCGCCTAAACTTACAATCTCTTACAATATGCAATCAGCATTTACTCTCAATAGTAGATATGTATGGTAGATATGGTATGTATTGGTTTGTTTTATATATTCTAAATTTTAATGCTAATACACTAAGTATCATTGACTTGGACGAAGGTCGGCCTGCATTTAATACTATCCGCTCTTATTACTTCTTATTCCCCATTTTGTAAACTAACAATAGTGAAGTAGAGATAGGATATCGTAATTGGTCGGCATTGGTATCTTTTTATGAGAGTCGACCGTCAAGTCAAGAGTTCAGAGTATTCACCTGATATCGAGAGTGTGATATTATTACAATGGAAGAAGAAGCTAGTAGTAGTAACATCAATAGTAGTAGTAATATACTACCAGCAATGCATCGACGACGTCGTCGTAAGAAAAATTATGGCAGCAAGCTATCATCTCAGTCTCAACAAAACACATCAGCTATCAATCAAGATGCAAAACTTGAACAGGAGGTAGATTCATATTTACGATGGGATGGTGGTACTTTAGGTAGTAGGAATTGTAATATACGAAAGAAGAGATCACGTCGTGTTTATGGTGGTACTAAAGATTATGATGATTTAGATTGGTCTGAAGATAATGTTGATACAAAAGATAGAAAGAAAAAAGAAGGTGCACCGTCTAATACTTCATTACCGATGTTACTACATTTACGAGAGATTGGTCAATCATATTATTATAGACCAGGAAGAAGATCTACCTCCTGGAAATCGCAAGTACTACAACAGTCCATCTCATCATCATCCAAAGCAGTACCCAACATTCATGATGAACGATATAATCTACTACTACTAACAGCAAGTCAATCAAAGAAACAAACATGGAAACAATACACTAAACAACAAATACCATTTAGTAAATTACAAACACCAATAACAGATGCTATATTAGCATTAAGTCGATTTGGTTCCTACTTGATAGGCGTTGGCGGTGTGCCACAGGGTATTGATGTTACATCTCATCCAATTTATAAAACTTGTCCACATCTTATAATGAAATTCTATGGCGTCCCTAGTCCTGCTCGGTTAAAGCAGATTGAAGATCAGAATATGAACGATAGTAGTATATCATCTCGGATTACATTTACCTCACCATTGATCCATGCTGTTCCACTATTATTCAAAAATTCAAACTCACAAATTGAGAATCAAAACCATCCAGTGCCATCAGGATTGTTAGGTCATAATGAGTATGAATCTCCTGCGGCTAATATACCAATGAAATTATTACTAAGTGAATGTGAATCAGTTGGTGTGGCATTCTTACATCATTCGACTGCGGCGTGGAATAGCTGTAGTGGTGGTGGTAGTAATACATTCTCAGAATCACCTGCCCATGGCGAGGATGTTTTAGGTACGATTGTCATCTTTGCAACGCCCACTACTGTTATTGGCAAGGGTAGTTCAGTTAGACTAACGACATCATATCATTTGAGTAATGTTAGGATTGGCGGGTGGAACGCTTTTACTATGAGGAATTTGCTATGGCCAACGACATGTATACCAACAACTGTTAATGATACAAACGAGAGTGACTCGCCTACTACTTTCCAATACCTGCGTCAAACTCTATCGTCATATATACTGTTTAATGATGAAGATGACGGCTTTCGTATAACATGGATCTCTATTGGTGATGGTCTTAATGATGAAGAGGTAGAGTGTACAACTCTGCCATGCTCCATTAGACCAACACGAAGTGATATAGTTACCAAGTCAGAGGATAACGTGTGGGAAATTATTACATCAGATTCTCAAACAGGATGCTACCCTACGACCAAAGAGGAAGAAGATGATAATGTCAAGTTACAGAGCAAATCAAAAGATGGTTTGAGCATAGCTTTTGAATTATATCTACATATCGATGCCTTACTCAGTGATATCATGTCAAGACGACAATCATCACTCTTCAAGAATACACCATATCAGAATGAGAGTGTATCATTCATGCCCGATTTTTACTACAATCTCGTTAGTGTATCACCGGATAGTCTCAAAGTGACGGTGATCATTGTGTTCTCAAATAAAGAAAAACAGATGCATTCAACTAAAAAGGTACCATCAGCCTTGGGGGTATTTGTTCAAGTCAATCTATTTGATCAGAGTTATAACGAGTTAAAATGGTTACAACATCCTACATTGAGTGATGATGCAGCGTCGATGAAGCAATGGTGTAACTCATTGGCATTGAATTGGCGTATGAAAGAATGTCGTGTGGGAGTATTCTGCCTTGATAGTGCAGAGATTGGATCAAAGTTTGACAGTTGGACTTGTAAGACACACGAGGAGAATGCCGATGATGACTTGGTAGATGATAGGAATGTCAATCTATGGAGCGAATATGTAACAGCCAAGAAGACCAATGGTTCTGCTGTCAAGGTACCAAAAGATATTTCAATGTCGTCGTTGTATCCTCACTGTGATGTCATTACAAACCGAGCCGTAGTCCAACACATTCCTGTCAAACGAATTACAAGTAGATCCTCGCCGATCGAGTTGATTTATGGATGAAGAAGCTTACCTTATAATAAACTTATAACCACATACATGAAAGTTGCTTGTAACTGAGCACCAGTACTCCATTCTTGACCAATCTATCAGTTAGATATACATCATCTGTAACAACAGTGTTAGTCACGGATGATCTGTCCCGTAGCTCGCATTCAATGACCCGTTCCACACTTCCTCTTTCTCGTTGTAACTCTTTTGCTATACGCAAGCTATGCTTTTGTAGCCCTGCAGTTAATGCCGATAAACATAATGCACCCTCGTTTGGTCGTCGTAGATGTAACTTATCGAACAATCTACGATGTGTCTTAGACCCTCCAGCCTTGCGACGTATGACGATATAGTTTTGTAGTGTGTCGTTATTCCCATCATTAATGTTGCTTGATAAGATTTCTATCACTTGATTCAAGGTTATCACTCGTCGTGACGAGGAAGGCAAAGAGGAAAGATCTAAGCATTTATGAAAGAGTACATCATCTGCCGAAACTCCCTTCTCAGTTATTTCGATCAGTATTTGACCACTGCTTTGATGATTCGATTCGACAGCAAATACTCTTGTGTCAAAGCTACCTGTTTGTTGTGCACTGCCGCTGCCATTTCTTCTATTACCACTAAACTTGGCCCCGTCGAACATTACCGATATGCCTTTTAACTTAGGTGAGCACTTAGACGATAACGCTGATTGAAAAATTGGTATCCAATCGATAGTTGATATACTGTTTGATGGATGATTGTTATCGCGCTTTCGTGATGTTAATCGTATTTTCTCTGCAGATATGGTCGTGATATTGTTAGTCGAGGTTGTCTTTATCAACTCATTAAAGTTCACACCATCACCACCACGTATACCAATGGGTAGATTGCATCCATCTAGGTATAGTTTAATTGGATTCCAAGCTGTTTGACATGCTTGCAATTGTTGAGTTTTTGTACTTAATGGATAACCAAGTGATCTTTCCCACTCGTTAGCTTTAATCCAATATAGCCGTAATGCCGCAGCTGCATCCTCGACACTCGAATGACCAATAGAAGTAGCTGTAGATGACTCCTTCTTCATCTGTTGAGGTTGTTGTATCTGTATCTCAATGCCCAAGTGTTCTGAAGTTAGATGAGATAACTTTCTTGAATACATTTTCTTATTCCTAACTGAACGCATATAGGGTTTATACAATGCCGTATCTCGTATCAATCCCGTAGGATGTTGTATTTCTAATACATCAAAATCATTCTCTAATGCATGTCCAACAACTATTACTTTCTTGGAATTGATGGATGAAAAGAGTGTTGTTATTTCATTTTGACATTTTTGAAAGTTTACTATCGGTATTTCTGATGATGGCTGTTTATATGTATCCTTTGTTATACCACTCCATTGTGTTCTATAATCTGTAATTTTGGATATACCACCTTTGGGTATGACATACTTGTCATATAATACAATTAAATTATCATCAAGTGAGCTTGGACTTTTTGCTAGTAGATGTTGCTGTATCTTTGATTTGTTTGCAGTTGTTGTATCATCCTCATCTGTTAGCTCTGGTGGTGAGTCCATATTAATATCTAAGGTAACAACTGAACAGCGGGCTAATAAACTCTTGTATCCCCCTCGACCTCCGCCTACCATTTCACAATCTAATCCAACTATTGACACATTACTGTAGTAATCATCATTCTCATTCTCAGTTGTGTCTGTACTATTGCTGCCGCTATTGCTGGTCGTATGTAGTGTAGAATTTGATACTGTGTTACTTTGCTTTAAAGTTGCAATGTCATCGATCTGCTTCGTTGATGGATGATAGTTTATATATCCCAATGATAAAAAGTAAAGTACATAAGATATGAACTGTTTAATAGCATATACTAACTTGCTATACATTGACATATTTCGATCATCTCCATCAGCACCAACTATTTGCCGTCTTCTGGCATTGATTGCCTGGCGAGTAGGCTTTTGTTTATTGGTATTAACACCAGCAATCGTCATCAAATTTGACTTGCGAACTTGAAATGATTTTTTCACGGCATCTTCTTCTCTTTGCAACTTAGACGCCTTCTTCTTTTTCTTGGTAGCAGCAGAAACCATACTTCTTCTGTATAACTATGCAGGCAGCTGCTAGAGTAGAGGAGAAAGAGAGCATATACTACAGACTACACTCACCATCCAATGACCAGCCAGCACTGAGCACTGGGGGAGGCAGCGGAAATGGCGATAAAACGTTAAAAGGATACCCAATGAACATTGCATTTGTATCCTTAGCAAAGCCGCAACAAGAGATGAACTCTAAACTACTATGGCGTCTAATACCACCAACCGTATATCGTCATACAATGAGGATGATGAGCAAGATATTTTGCGTGCTTCTGGGTGTAGTGCTGGGGATATAAAAATAGATATTGACAAAGATACCACAAGCACAAAATTAGGTGATGTTGCAAACAATGATACGATATTGCCTTCCGAAATCTATGCTGGTGTTATGGAATGTAAGTTTCTCGTATGCAATTATATATTATAATCGATACCTTTACTCATGTATAAAATATCTTCATATTATCATATGAACATATCTTATGCACAATCTCATGCACATTACAAAATAAAGATCTACCATTCGATGACATCCTATCTTGTGCAGCTGTATCTCGTACACTACTACATGAAGCTATGCCTCGTCTCAAAACACTACATATAGATAAAGCATCTCAAATTAATCTAACGTTGGCGTCTAGATTCCGTGACATTAAAGTGGTGAATGTCAATTCTTTATTTACTCTTCAGAGACATGATGAGGGTACAGCGGACGAGGTTACATCTATCAATATTGATATGGAAACTAAGATTAGTATAGTACCCTTCCTTTCACAATTTAATTCATTGGAACATGTTCATTTTGGCGACAATATTGGGTTCAAAATTGATGGTGGGTATTTCTGGGAAGAAGGAGGAGGATACCCACACGTTGGTTCCAGAGAATCGATGCTTTCATTCCTTGACCTTTTGTCTGGTGCGTTTAGGTCCGGTGCATTACGTAAGAATTTGAAAGTATCTGGATTGTGTTGCCCAGATGCAACAGATCATCATGGTTTACGAAGCAACAATTGTGAAACATGTTTGAGAGCTTGTAAGCGCTTTCCTTTGGATATAGTTGCTTCCTTTGATTGTGAAGGCTCTTCGGTTGATGTGCCAGGGAAGAGACATGTTCTTGATGTATGTTTAAGGAGGGCTCAGATTGAGAGTGTCCTTGAGAGCAGACCTGGTGGGCATGAGCTTTTAACTTCCAATCAACGCCTACTAAGATTATTGGGGAGAGGTAGAGTATACGAAATCACTTCTGCGGACGCGGTTGCTACTGGAGATAGTAATAAGGCACTCCGCATACTGAAATATAAACAAAAACAACTCAATGAGATTGACCGAGTCATCAAATACGCAGAATTGGATGTTCGAAAGTTATCTATGCAATCAATATCAAATGCAATCATGAGTTCCTTTGCGTTGGATTATAATAGTGCAGTACCTCTGGAGAATCAATACATATCAGAAGCATCCCTCGGCTATTTAAGAGACAAATTTGGCCTCCCATTGGATGAGGAATATCTTAAGAGAAAGTTGATGGATCTAATGGGGCATGTGCCGAAGTTTCTATGGATTCTAAGGAATGGTAGGGTTGCCGAAGAAACAGAAGATGAGGAAGATAATACCATCCGTAGCGAGTATTTGGACGTTGAAATGGATTGTCTAAAGCTCATTCACCAATTTATTTGGTCAAGCATCCTTCCCGTCCAGTATATTGATAGTGTGATTCCGTGGTTGTTGAAATATTTGGATAAAATGGAAGACATTGAGTATACATACGTGTTAGAGGCAGCGATTTCCTTGAATCTCATCCTTTTGGATGGCAAGAAGAGGCATCATAACATCATTGTGGCCGAGGGGGGTATTTCATCATTCAGCCTACTTCTAGAGTCTTCTCCCGATGCATCTGTTGTCAAGATTGCATTGCTTTCCTTAGCTAACATTGACACAAAAGACAAAGTTGTGATCAAATCAATGGAGGGTATTGATCGGCTGGTACCATTTCTTGATTCGGGAGACCGTGAGTGTGTAAAGAGTGCATTACAGTTGCTTGTGGCGTCAAAAGATCACATCAAGGACGATACACATTCATCCTTGCTCCCTCATCTTGTCTGTATAATGAAGTTTGAAACTACTGCCTGTCAGTCGGATATGATGCTAACAAATTGTTTGGCTCTACTTTATGACGTCCTTGAGACTAATCATCAATCTTCCATTCAAATGATGCTTGATCTAGAGGCCGTCCCACGATTGATAGAATTGATCAAAACAAATGGAGATCATAACATTCAGGTGAAGGTGGCTAAGATCGTTATCCTCCTTTTCAGCACTGGGACCGAGAAGCAAAGAGAAATCTTTATACATGATAAAGAGCTGCTTATTCTATTTGTGAATATCATTCAAGTCACTTCTCTTGCTGAAAAAGCAATGTCAACGGTCCGTGTGGTTGCCAAGAACAAAAGCCACCGTCCTCTTCTGTTGGAAGCTGGAGTTGTAAAATCTTTATTGCAGGTGCTCAACCATAGTACAAAAGAACGAAGCAAGTTACAGGCGGCATCAAGTGCATTATCCCAATGTTGTTGTGGTATGACACTTGACTTCAACATAAGTAGGGCTGTGTTGAATACTTTGGGCAGAATCATTTTCATTCAATACGATGAGGAGGTATTATGTAATGCTTGCTGGGCTTTATATCGTGTTTTGGCTGAAATGAAATATGAGGATATCTATGAGACAATCAGCACAGGATGCACAGGATATCTTGAGCAACTGATAAGAGCACTGCCTAATTCTGCTGATAATTTTGAAAGTAATGCGGGCCTACCCATATTGAAGTCTCTGCATCTTATATCATTGGCAGGTGATGCATGTGTCCAGTCAATTATAGATTTGAATGGCACTGCATCAATTTCAAAGGTATTAAGTAAACGAACATCGGACACGTCAAAAAAGCTAGCATGCACTATCATCTCCGACATTATTAGAAACAACCCAGCTCAGATTCAAACAGCAATTGACAACAATTTAGTGCCCGATTTGGTTCGGATGTTGAGAAATGAGGTTAACAGGGAGCATGCGTTGAAAACTATCTGGCATATGACAATGTTATCCAACTCGGCACAGATCAAGTATATAGTATCAGAAGGTCTTATTGATCAGATATGTGGAATACTAACCGCAGATTTAGATTGCAACATAGCTCTTGTTGCCCTTCGATTACTGTATGATGTGAGTTCATATTGTTTGATAAGTTCTACTGTTCATATTCATAATTAAGCTCATGCCTCATCCCTCCATATTGCAGATATTCAAAGTTGGAAAGAATGAAGTAACAGAGAAAGTATGGACATCATGCAATGCAAAAATGGTTGAGACTAAGCTTGAAAAGCTTATAAATGATATCCGACAAATTGAGCATGAAGTTGATCATGTGAAGACGCTTGAACAAGAGAAAGCGGCACTGGAGCTCAAGATCCAAAGTGAGCGTGTCAAAACTTTGGCCAGTTCCCTTGAGGAATTAAAAGGTCTATTACTTCAAGTATCATCACGCCTTCGATTGTTCAAATGCAAAGGCGAGAGAAAAGGTGACTCGCCTTTGAAACATGCATATGGCACACTCAGTCACAAGGAAGAAGAGACGAAGACATTTCTTGACAGTGAAATCCGTTCTATTGGGTGTGAACTTGGTTCTGCACAGATTAAACTTGGGCGACTCCAAAAAGACTCTGATGCTTTGCCAGATGTACGGTCTGGTGAACCAACTCTCCGTTTACAGGGGGTAAATCGCTTACTAGAAACTGCAAAGTCTAATTTGGAATCGATTCAAGATGCCCGATCTAACGACTATGGAAGGAGCGATCTAGATGCTATCAAAGTTGGTATCCGAGAGTTGTTCTCAAATGCCGATTGCTCACCAACAAGGGAAGAAAAGGGGTGTAAGCGAATAACACCCGAGGTACATGCATCCACCACACTCAAACGTGAACGCCTGTACCAACTTGTTCATCAAACCCATCCAGAGCTAGCAGGGGAAATTACTAGTATATTGCTCGAGATGCCTGATGGTGAGGTATTGCCATTGCTTAAATGTCCTGAGGCACTAAAGGCCAACATTCAGTTTGCACTTCATGTGTTAGGCAAGAAAGCGGGAACACCAGGGTAACCCAACCAACTTGGTATCTGTTCTCGGGGGACTAATATATGATGTGGCTTGGGCTTGTGCCTTGGCATTAGTATTAGAAAGCTTGGGTCTAATAACTATCATGAACTTCCGGTCCGCTTACCTCGAAATAGCATATATTTACCCTTTTGTATTATCTTATAACTACCTAGATAGGTTATAGGAGTGAGGATAAATAACCGTCGCCCATTGAAGGAGGGATGGAGGAGGAGATGGTGGTATCTTAGGATACCGAATAGGCAGCAAAAAGGTGTTGTACACCGTCTGCTCATCAATAGAATGAGTGCATGATGGTAACATAGGACAGAGTAATCAAAAAGACTCTAGGATAGAGACAGAGGAGGTCTATCCGGGGAGGAATATGTAGAGGAAGCTAGGATATGAAGAGGATGAGATTCATATGAGGTATCCTATAGTAGGATACCCTTTCTTGCAATGCATCTTCCTCGAAAAGAGATTGAATTTGAGTTCCCTCCGAGCTGTCTAGGGGAAGATCTCTCACACTCACCATACAATAATCATAGCAATGAACAACAACGCTGAACTACTCCTCGCAATATTAGTATACATACCAATCCTCTTCATAACTATACTCCATACTGTATTTGAAATTTCGTTTGTCAACTCTCAAGACGATATAATATTAATTATGAATAGAAGACCTACTCAACAATACAGAAGGATATATCGTCGTGCATCACGTGGTATTATGAAGATCTCGCCTTATACAACACTGAGATTTCTAGTAACTGCAATAGTATTACTGTCGCCTACGACAGTGACAGCCTTCTGGGATAATATTTATGACGATGATGATGGAAGCGCTGAGTTGCAACAGGTTCTTTGGTCAAAGGATCCCCTACAGGAAACGATTGCAACAACAATCCCTCCAACTACTACAATCTCTCCTCCAACAACTACCACTGCAACCACGTCAATTAAATCAACATTTACATGCCCCCCTTCGTCACTCGTGGGATGTACAGCACCAAACTTATTACAACAAACTAATGAATGTACAACATTAAATACATTATGCAATCGTAAAACTAAAACACCTGGTATGGTTGAATATTGTTGTTTAGATAATTGTGAGAGATTATATTGTACTGGTAAAGACTATGGTGGTGGCGGCGGCGATGCTATTGAGGAGATTCAGAGTGAGGTTATTGAGGAGGATATTGCAGCGATTGAGATCATAGAGAAGGAGGAGGAGATTGAAAGTATTAGTTTCGGCGGGACGGTATGTCCTATGGATATGAAACAATGTGCCAATGGGGTATTTGTTTCGCGAGATCCTATGAATGATTGTAACTTTGAGGAGTGTGAAGTCGATATGATTGATCAGATTGAGGCATTGATTGAGATCGAAGATGGAAAAGAGGAGGAGATTGAAAGCATTAGCAGCGGGATGGTATGTCCTATGGATATGAAACAATGTGATAATGGGCAATTTGTATCACGGGATCCTATGAACGATTGTAACTTTGAGGAGTGTGATGTTGATGATTTGGTTCAGAGTGAGGCTCAGATTGTGATTGATGACGAAAAGGAGGAGGAGGCAGAGGAGTCCACATTTGAATTGGTCAAAGTTGAAGAAGAAGAATTAGACGAATTGGATAGTATGCAGGAAGAAGAAGAAGAACCGACATCAAAGTCAGTACAAACAATAGAGGATGAGGCAACATCATATTCAGGAGAAACAATTACAATTAACGTCCTCTTCAATGATTACATAATGAACACGGATACAGAAGGATGGGGTATGCCAGACTTTACTTCACAACTTATACTATCAACAATTGTTACCAATGGCAGGCATGGACTGTGTTCAGTTACGGATGATAACAATATCATCTATATACCAAATGATAATGAATATTCAGGATATGATACCTGTGAGTATAAAGCATGTATCAAGGATGAAACAACTGGAGAAGAGCTTAGTAGTAGTTGCAATGTCGGCACAGTATTGATATCAATTGAACCATCCTATGTCGATGATTTGTATGCGGAAGAGGAGCTACAGCCATGGGAAATCGACAGGCCGGAACTATTGAGTAAGACTGATACATCTTTACGAGATAACGACGACGTTGAAAAGGGAACAGATGACTTTGATGTGAACTTGGAACAGCTGCAATCAATCAACATCGGTGAGGGCGAAGAACAAGTGTCACTAATAACCGAGAATGAATTCACAAACAACTGTGGAGTTAATGAAACATTGTTATCATTTGAAATACAGACTGATTTACATGGAGGAGACATCAAGTGGGAGGTGACACAGAATGATGATTCGATTATTACAGAGGGCGGTCCATATTCACAATACTCGTTTGATCAAGTAGATGTATGTGTACAATCATCTTCTAAGTTGACCTTCTTGATTTCGGATGAGTGGGGAGATGGATTGTGCGATATAGCCGGAGTTTGTGGTTATTACAAATTATACTTGAATGGCCGAGAGATTGTTCATGTGACAAGTTATTCAAAGAATAATACACATTTGATAAGCCCAGGATACGATGCTACATCAAGCATGACACAACGTCATGTAGAGTATCTTGAAGCACATAACAAACGTCGTAAGAAGTGGCATGAGATGTACAATAGGGAGTATGTACCACTGACATGGTCACCACAACTTGCAGAAGAGTCGAAATTATGGGCTGAACAATTGTTAGATGATTGTGACTCGGATAACATTGAACATGAACCGAATGTGAAAGAAGGAGAGATCCTGGGCAGGAATAAAGGATTGGTTGACGAGGATGGACAGCTGTATTCGCCAGAATGTGAGTTGTTTCGATATATATTTTCATTCTATTGGTATCCTTATCCTCCTCATCTCACTCGAACTTTCTCTTTGACTCTATCCTGTTCTTTCTTCTATACAGTGATTGTAAAGAGCTGGGTAGAAGGAGAGATTGGATTGTCATACCCCGATAATGCTCACTTGACTCAGGCGTAAGTTGATCAGTGACCTCGTTCTCAGTCAATATTTTATACATGCCCATCTTACATGTATCCTCTCTTCTTTACTAGGCTATGGCGCCCATCAAAATATCTTGGGTGCGGAGAGAGTGTGAAAGCTTATGGTGGAGGCCAATGTCATATCCAAGTTTGTAGATATGCTAAACCTGGCAACTGTGGGATGTCGACCTATAATTCTACTGACGGTGATAATTGGTTGGTTCCAATGTTAAAAGGTGAGTGGACAGAGATATTAGACAGTGCGCATCATTTCTCACAAAGCCGCTATCACTAATTACTATCAAATACCTCCTCTTCAGATTCCAGTCCATGTGAGCCTAGTTGTCCACCAGGAGGCTGTTTTTGATTTGAGTTTGAAACTCAAACACAACAGACTAGACAGTCTTAAACTAAAGTAGTACATAGTTCATATTCTACCCACAGATTCACAGATACACTATTAGATTTACATGCTCTCCCATCACTTGCACAACCACTTTATGAAAATGTCAATCCAATAGACACTTCTTTCTACATTCATTCATTTCACATATACACTGATATTTACTCATGTACTATCCAATGTCTGATCTCTCAACTTTTCAAAATCATGTGAAACCCAATACCTCTGCAGTAACTTGATACCCAAACCACTATCATCTTTAGCATTTACCAATCGTTTCATCAAATCACTAGCACTTGCTCTTTCTTCATTGGTAAAGTATTGTGAATAATTCTTGTTTGAATCAAAGTATGGTAACTTTCCTTTCCGTTCTAGATTCAAGAAGTCAAGCATGGTATCTGTGGACTTTTCAAGATTAGTTGAGTAGTCTTCGTAGTGAACATGTAGTACTGGTATATCTAGTAGGTTGATTGATTGGATTGTTAATATGTGCCATGCAACATATCGAACGAACTCTGTAAAAAGGGAGCATATGAGGTTGTAGATTAGTGCCAAGACAAAGTAAAGAACCACAGATATACACACATACATTGCTTACCAGCATGACAAGATACACCAACAAAACTCTTGGCAATATCTTCTGGATAATCAAACTTGTTCCAATCCATTTGTTTCTCCGCCTCCTGAAATAATCGATCCTCATCCATACACCATTTCTTAAATCCTGGGACATCATTACTATATCGTTCAACCCATGCCGAGGCTGTTAGTCCTTGCTTATCCTTTTGTCCACTTGTAACTCTCTTCTTATGTTCCTTCTGTTCATGATGAAATCTTGATATTAAGTTGTCAAATGGATTGCGTATCAAGTGTATTGCCTTTTCAACAACTGATGGATGATAGCTTACATATTCTTTCTTGTATTTTGCTTTCTTGGTATTAGATGATTCAACTTCGGTAACTCTTTTTGCACCGCTTAAACACTCAATTAAGAAACTAATATCACTCTCTATATACCGTTGTGGTGGACAGAAGACACATCGCGATCCACAATGTGTCTTGGTTAATATTGATGCTGTTGATGGTGGTAAGGAGTATACTCCGGCCTTTGATACTTTGGATGTTACTGTATGGTCATCCTTCTTCTCTTCCTCCTTCTTAGCATCATTACTAGTTGTAGCAGTATCAACCATATCAGGAGGGTGGATCCAATACGGTCCATCTTTACTCCAATTATAAACTGGAACAGAGTTGCCAGTTGTTTTACCTATATGACTTTCCATACCATAGTTGGTTGCACAGGTTGTATTGGACGCATATCGTATTAGTAGTGATGTGAAGGATGTACCACTGTTTGGAAAGCTAAAGTTTGTAGTTTGTAAATATGTAGTTTGTGGTGCAGTACGATATTAATAAGTTTTAGACACAGTGAACACAACTTTTTACACAGACACAAAACACAAACAATAGAAAAACACGACGTACCTCATTAACCAAGCAATTTTACCTTTCTTTACAATACCATCCTTACTATCTTGTATCATTTTATATAAATCATTCTTAGAATATTTACTTTGTCCATAATGATTAGTAATTTTTTGATCATCTTCATCTTTTGGTGTTGTGGTGGTATCTACAACTTTCTCTACATCATTGATGGCTGTTTCGTCTAAAATAGTAGTATCTTTGGTGTCTACATCTCTCGGTTGTATATCGTCATGCTGTTTAACACGTTTAGAGGTACTTGGTTTATATTCAACACGAGACGGTGCATCATAATCATGTGAGATAAAAGTACTTTTACTCTTTTTATGTAAGATTATTGATGACGCATTAAGATTAAGATATAGTAACAAGAATATTCCTAGACAGAATAGCTTTATTGATGTTGATGATGTTGATAGGCGTGGTGTGTTCTTCGTCATGGTATACCTACTACCTTCTGTGCGCCATGACCAATAAAATAAATGTATTGTATGTACCAATGCTCGCGCGCTGAGAATCGGTATCCTTTGAGTTTTGATATGTGAGCCTGCCTGAGAGTACAATAACAACATGACAAATAGGTGACGGCTTTGACCTATTTCTAAGCGTATCATTGTGTTCGTATGCTTCCGATATAGTCTATATTAATACAGTATTAACTCCTTTCAATTGTGAATTGTGGGCTTTAAACACAGATACCAAAAACTCAACCTTGGTGCATGAGAGTATTTATTACTCTATGGTATAATCTTCAACCGTATATCTTCTTTAATATAATTGCAATAAACAATATGCCACCCGGCCGTCCACCCAAGAAGGACAGAGGAAAGCAACGAAAGGCAGCAAAGAGCCTTGCCGCTGCAAATGGTACTGTCAATCTCTCAAAAACTGTGTTTATGGTTAGAAAGGGGGATTACAAAACCACAACATTATTGGGTGATGGGCTTGATGGGATATTGTATGAGCAAAGTGGTATACTGTCAACTGTACTGAGGTTTTTAAAACGGTGCGAAAATGATACCTTTATCAAAGTAATGTTGGGTTTGGGTGGAAATATGACAACACCACAGGCATGGGTGAGAATTCTTGTAAAAGCAGAGGCCGTACAAGGAGAAAGTTGTCGGTTACAAATCGCCCAGAGTATTGGCCCATTAGTTAGATGCATGTGCAATGATACCACAAGATTGTTCTTCAAGAGTAATAAGCATTGGGGTGACACAATACAGCCATTCGCTGCGCTCATCCACAATATGATACTTCATAAAGACAAGGATATTAATGATACACTTTTACAGTATGAGGGATTACTCACATCAATTGTTCAGTGGGGATTCTGGGACAAGAAGTATCGTCCTGATATTGCAAAAGAATTGAAAACTGATGACCGTATTAATATTGTTAAATTAGGCAAGGTAACAGTGAAAAGGTTAATAATGGAAGCTGATAAAAATACAGAAGAAGGTCGAAAAAGACTAGAGACTATTGGTACAACTCCCATCATTAGTAAAGAGTATGATACTGAGTGTACAATCTCGTTAGTGGTCGGGCTGATACGTCAAATAAAGATTACTGACTGGACAATAGATGTATCGAATTGTATTCGACGTCTAATCGGAGTTGTGAGCTGTGTTGACAAAGATGTTATTACTGAATTGATAGATTTGGGGTTTAATACAAGTGATGATAAGTGGGTTGCAAATGTTGCAGTTTTATTACATTTCATGATACTAAAAGATTATAACGATGGAATGTTCTACTCGAGTGATACTCGTGCAGCATTTGCCATCCGTGGTGGGTTGGTTGAGTTGTGTTTAACTTTCATTGAGAGATTTGGATCAAAAGAATCATTTGATCGGAAAAGGGATAATACATCGTCACTCTTCTTTCTCATATATAAAATTCTAACCAATATACATTGGATTCAATTGCATGAGAAGACCACAAAAGCTATTAAAAGCAAAAGATGCAGTATTGAACAAGAGTTGGCTCGTTTGGAACAGAATGCCGACATCATAAACAATGTCAATTGTAAGATGTTGCTAGATATGGCTAGAAGTATGCTTGATGTGAATGGTTCATATTGCTGTCGGTGCAATAAGTCACTTAGTAGAACAGAAGTAAAGCTATGCAATGGCTGTAATCAGATGTCATACTGCTCTCGAGCTTGCCAGAAGAAAGACTGGTTGAATGGGCATAATGTCACTTGCTGTAAGACGTATACAACCAAGCAAGCAGGTCAATTTCAAGGCAGACTTTTGCCTAAAGAGTCTCCATCAGATGAACGGGCTGCTGCTAAGTTGGAAGCACTTGAGATTAATCTGTCATCAGTTCAGCTCAAACTCTTCCTCGATCATTCAGAAACTATTCTGAACCAAGCAAAAGCTTTGAACCTTCCTTTGCATGACTGTCTTGTGAGGTTCAACTTAGCCACATATCCGTTTGAGGTTACGACAGAGAATAATGAGAATTATCGGTCGCTAGAAGAAAAGACAGGTTTTGAAAGTAGCAGATCAAAGAAGCATATTACCTGCATCTTTATTTCCTGCATTCATGATGGGAGTTTGATTGAAGGACAAATTGAGGGGCAGGTTCCGCGTCTTCAAATGCAAAGATTATTTCCTCACGAATGGCTGTCCAAGAGGAAAGAACTTCAGATGAATAAAGGCGATTCCCAATGCGTATTGTCCTGACTGCAGCTTTGTTTCGGTAGTACCAATATGATAAAAAGACGTTATATGACAATACAATACTCATCAATTATTAATACGCCGACCTTGCACAACATATATATACGCTTCGTATCATTACACATACACCGAACTAATGGGCCGATACTCTGGGCAATTTGTAACCGACAACTTTCTTCTAGCGCATTTGCCTTTACAAGAACTCTAACCCATGATCTTGGCGTCTTTAAATCTCCACCTACATCCAGCATAACTTTGACAAATGTATCATCTTCGCATCTTCTTAAAAACTTGAGTACAGTTGATAGTATACCGCTTTGTTCATATAATATCCCATTAGACTCCTTTAGAGATCCATCTCCTAATGATTTCGTGGCTTTACCATTACCCTTCCTAAGCAGTGCCACGGTTTTTGAGATATTGGCAGTGCCATTAGCAGTAGCAAGACTTTTTGCTGCCTTACGTTGTTTTCCTCTCTCCTTCTTGGGTGGCATCTTGTTTACCTTATTGTGGTATCAATAATAAGTAAGTATGTAAAGAGATGATTCCTCTATCACCAAGTATTAGTTTTTTGAGTCACGATATCTATATAGACCGCCAACTACCCAATTGAAAGAGCGTTAATACTGTATATAATATAGACTATATAGGCAGCATATGAAAACATACGCTTACATTGAAAGGTCAAGCCGTCTACTCATAGCGATATCGATGTCGATTGATTATGATGCACTCTCGACTCTCATAAAAACTCAAAGGTGGTATCCTCCCGCCCCCGTCGCGACGGCCCAATCAATGTAATAGGATAGCTTAAAGTGTATCAAACGAAT
>Ga0075439_15886_pt1 | contig 33599 bp, 18 predicted proteins | sample MintriSingleCell_FD_74264 | JGI IMG/M metagenome (GOLD analysis project Ga0075439, IMG submission 74264) | Marine eukaryotic communities from Monterey Bay, USA to study complex ecological interactions - Minidiscus trioculatus JGI Plate_4_G5... | ecosystem: Environmental > Aquatic > Marine >... | reverse complement strand
CAGAACAAACACGATCCCAATCATGGAATAAAAGCACACAATCATTTACATATGACACGTCCCAATCCGGTGATGACATGAGTGAACGATCATTAGAAAATAGCATGGAGAATTTAGCACTAAGTTGCTCGAATGATTTAAATCTAGTAAGTGATCCAAGAAATGGTGGTATCACAAAGAGTGCTAGTAGGAGAAGTGTTAGTCAAGTTGTTGGTACAGGACGGGGTAGCTTCATGGGTGGAGGGATGAGTAATTCAGCACCACCATCGGGAGGGAAAGGCGGGGGTAGGAGATTAACAATAGAGGGTTTAGGGAGTGGGGGAAATCTGCGTAATCCAAATGTATTGGCACTTAAATGTTTACGCCCGGCGGTTCGTGCCCAACCACGAAAGTTTGTCATCGGTGCAGAGGATTTAGCACATGAGACTGCCTTATTGGCATGTTTAGACCATCCCAACATTATCCAACTGTATGGCCGTGCTGAGGGATGCTTCTCTACGGCATTTCAAATGAGGAATAAGAATGGTAGTAATGATAACCCCTCCAAGAATGATAAGGGTGAGGGGAAACAAATGAGTAATGAGGGATACTTTATCATACTTGATCGGTTAATGACAACACTTACCGATCGTAATGATGAATGGAAGGATGAATGTCGGGCGATTAATGGTGTAGGGCCTCCACCCGAGGGTATGCCATTACCACCCGAATCAACACTACGGGAACATTTATGCAAACGTCTTAAGGTTGCATATTGTATTGCCGATGCATTGGAATATCTACATTCACGACATGTCGTCTTTCGTGATTTGAAACCTGCCAATGTTGGTTTTGATTGCAATGATTGTGTCAAAATGTTTGATTTCGGATTTGCAACGAGTATTGCACCGTTACTGTCACAGCCATATGAGGGATATGGTCCACTGACAGAAACGTGCGGTACACGCAGATACATGGCCACGGAGGTGGCATTAAAGTTGGGATATGGAAAGGAGGTGGATGTTTATTCCTTCGGAATGTTACTATGGGAGATTTGTGCGCTAGACAAGCCATTTGATTCGATACAGAGTGTGGATGAATTCCATGACTTGGTCGTGCTGTGTGGTCGTCGACCTAGTTTGAATATTGATCCATTGTGGACTCCAAGTCTCAAGAACTTAATGAGTAGATGTTGGAGTACTGATCCTTTAGACAGACCTACGATGGTACAAGTGAAGAGTTTGCTTTGTAATGTCTTGAGGGATATGAATAAAGCTATGGAGAAGAGTGGTGATGGACGGGTCTCTGCTAGAGGAGGCGGTACCGGGAGTACAGCAACACATCAGCAAAGACAAGAGCAGGGAGGCAACTTTATGCACAAGTGGAGAAGGAGAGTTTCAATTTAAAGAATAGGAAGTGTCTAGATAGAGAGGAAGGTTGAATACAGGGGAGAGATAGAAGGTTGAATACAAAGGGGAGATGGAAGGCTGAACAAGAGTAGAATGACTTAACATAAAAAGTAAAGTAGGAATTGATGTGATTAGAAAAGGGGTACAGCAAGAGACTTTACTTGTTGCGTTGTTTACTACTAGCCTAGGATTCCTAATATATTTTTCTTCTCATCATATACCTCTCGGTGTTGGTTTCAACTCTTCTTCTTATCATGTGTCACTGCCTTATCATGTGACGAGTGAATATAACCGTATGTCCCCATCGAAGTAAATAGAATAATGAAGGGCATAGCACCAGACGGAATAGTGATTCCATACAATACAGTTTTTCCGGCAGGCCAGGGAAATGCATATTGAATGATTAGGTTTAAAGTCCACGACAATACGATTGAAGACATTCCTAATCTTGGGGAGTTGTGAGTAAAGACCTCACAGACGATGATCGAAGCAGACAAGAGTTGTAGGACTGAATATACACAACTCATATGCTTCATAGCATCGAGTACGGTAGCTGGCAAGTTCGTAAGATCCTCTTGAACCATACCTTGATACATTTGCATTGGATCGAACATTATTGGAGTAAATATAAAAGTCATGATAGCCATGTAAGTGGCAGCAACAATCTTGGCAGCGTCCGTCATCATTATTATATATCGATCAATATTGATATGATTATGTAGAGGAGGTGTCAAAAGTAGAGGGTGTGAGAAGATCTACTACAGGGGTGTTCTCAACTTTGATCGTGGTCTTTGTACACAAAATTGCATGCCGTCTCATGCTACTTTCTGTTATTATAGATTAGTAGTTGACGGTAAGAGATATGCGGGTAGGAAGGATACCACAATAACATCTACTTCCAATATTTACATTACATATACTAAACCACCATATAATCTGATTTAAGCCAGTCCGACCAGCTTCAAATCAGCAGCACAGCCAATCATTTCGCCCACGGTTACAACCATTTGTTCAGCAAACTCTTCCTTCAGTGACATCAAGAAGTACAACTTACATTTCTTGAGAAATTTATTCTTTGCCCTTGGCTTCAAGTCGGGACAATCATCTAGAGATCTTTCTACTTCTACCAAGAAGGAATCCTTAATCACAAAAGCAACAGAACTGTCGTCTATGCCAACCCTCTCTTCATTACAAAATAGCCATGCAATTGCACAAACAACACTGCCCAAGTTATCAAGACACTCTCTAGCTTCTAAACAACAACTTTCATCACTTGTACTCTTGGTAGTAGATAATTCAATACCACCAGAGTCCATTACCCATCTTGAATGCCTCACAAGACATTTTGTCATGTGTTGAACTGCCAATTTGAGTGCACCTCGAACACCATATGATTTCACCAGTCGAACAGATGGCATTGTAGTTGTATCAAGGGCGGTAGAAGTGGTGGTGGAGTATAAATCATGCCCCTGAAGCTCTGTAAGTAGCATCATCGACAGTAATTTAGATCCACGAGCTGCCAGATGAAGTCCTTGAGCAAGCCTCCTACCAAAGATCATATTTTCAGTCTGCTTAATCGACTGTTCTAATAAAACTTCCATATCTTCCCACGATGATGGTCCGAATAATGCACCTGTATCTCTTCTAACCAGCCGTCTTGATGCCCATAAAAGTCCATAGACATATTGAGCTGCCAATTCAGTTCTATAAGGGTCTTTGAAGTGAATGCTGGATCCCTCTGCCTTAGGACCGTACTTCATTAAATCCATCAGCTTATTAACCATTGACGAGGGAGGCACAGAGTCATGAGCACAAAGCATATCACGAAGAAAGTTTGAACCAGTTTGCGCCTCGGCTGAGTTGAGAGCACACCATAACATATTGGGAAGACCAGGAGGAAAATCCTTGGCTTCTTTTCTATTCTCAAGAACTGATGGATCAATAGCAGGTCCACCTTCTACAGGAATACACAACTCTGAAAAGTCTTCATCCAGGCCAGTGCTATCAATTGCATCAAATACAATATCATCATCATCGGCAGGTTCAGACTTGACTGATGTCATCGAGTTCATTGAGTTGGATCTTGATCTTGATGGTCTTGTTCGAGTTTGTGTTTCAGTACCTGGCTCAGTCTTGACTGCCGGTAATGGTCGCCCATACTCATCAATATTCTTCTTCTGTTCTTTTCTCTGTCGTCTCTGGCGAATAGTATCAGCCATACTAGCCGATGTTGATACAGGCCAAATGTGTTGTCTATTCAATGGTAAGTCCTTGCGAAGATTGGCAAGGACGGCTCCTGCCGTCTCTTGATAATTAGCAGACTCACTCGATCCATCCTCAAAGGTGACGTTGTAGTTGTTGCTAATTGATTCCTTTGAAACTTTCCCGATCCTGCTAAGATCATTTGATATCATGGCTGATTTACCAACTAGCCAGTCTTCGTTTGTCGAGTCACAACGAGTAATGAGCCGAACCTTCTTTTGATTCGTTGGGATATTGGACTCATACTGAAAAAGAGGGCATCAACAATATGAGATACAAGACACTTTAAGCAATATCAACAAGACGCATTCACAACACATACAACACTTACATCTCCATCATAATATAAGATATCACAAGTATTCCCAGCTTCACTGATACTGGCCACTCGACCGCGAAACCAAATTCCTTTAGACCCTCCATCCTGAAAGAAACCATCCACGAGATCACCAACGATGAACATTTCAGGGAAGAACTCGACCGAATCTTTAGCAGACGACAACTTTTCAATGTCCTCACCGGGATATTCGTATGTGTCAGATGAACCATCTTCAAAATTAACAACAACATTGCATTTGGATGTGCTGTCCGGTATCGATTGAACCTTTTTCACTGTCCCAAAGTACCATTCTCTTGTAGAATCTCCAAACATATCCTTATCAACAGCAAAGTATACCTTGACATTGTCTCCTTTTTGAAGTGTGGTTTCATCTGTCTTAACCTCTGAGTGTTGAGAATCATCAAGATCCATTGTGACATCCATAGACTCATCAGTCTTTGTGTCTTGAGTACCAGACTTTTGTGCAGCCTTTTCCTCCTTCTTTTTTGGCTTGTCTAATACTTCAACCTCCATAATATCATTATCATCAATCTCCATTGTCTTATCAGTCTCTGCACTTCTTTCCTTCTTCTTGTCGCCACTCGTCTCGTCCCCATCCACCTCCTTCGATGCCTTCTTCTTTTCCTTGGGTGTAAAGTCCAATAGACGAGCTGCATCCGCTTCTTTATCCTCGACTTTATTAGTACCAGTAGGATAAGTTAACCCAACAACACAAAATGATATTCTTTCATTACTAATAAATTCAATGGCATCCCCAATACGTAATGTACTTTGTTTCTCTGCGGGAAGGTATGCCCCATTACTTCGTTCACCACGTCGTGTTTTATATACTTCTACTCCGTTACACTTTTCATACACTTGAATAGTCATGGTTGGTTGTTCATGACGGGTAGTGGAAGAGGAGGCGACTGAAGCAGTGGATGCTTGTGATTGTTGACTTTCTTCTCGAACAGGTGAAGCAGAAGCGGCAACTGCTGTTGTTGTGATGGTACTACTATCACCATCAGTCAATCCACGAACTTCTACCACCTTGATATTATTACGACTAATCCCCGGGGCTTTATTGGATATACCCAAATCAACAAAGTTACTCTTTGTCTTTGAACTCGACCGTCCTAATATTGCATTGGGAAAGATGCGCTTAGCATCAGACGTTGCTGGATCATATGGTAAATCTTTATATTTTGCAACTGCAGACGTACAGGCAATTTGATGTGGATTTGGCACTCTTACTAATCCCAAGGCGTTGGCACGAATGTTAGCTTGACGGGATGGAGATTTCTTTGGTGATTTGATACGAGCCTTCTTTTTCTCTTGACGGTTGGGACTGTTGGCAGTAGCAGCATCCTTTTTGGAAGGGGATAGATATGCCTCAATTGATCCCTTCCTTTGGGTAGGAGACTCTTTCATCTTATTCTTTGCCTTTGGTGCATCATTACTTTTCACAGCTCCACTCTCCACACCACCATTATTACTGCTTCCCCTTGAATTCTCAATCCTTTCCAACTCATCAGAAATCTTATTCCCAACAGCACGTTTATCAGGAGTTGGACCCTGCTGTTTCTTCTTTCCTGCTCCGTTTAATAACAAACCAGGTAATCCCTTTTCTTGGGTCTTTCGAGATGGTTTCCTACCCTTATTCTTATCGGGACTTGCATATTCGGAATGTTCAGTAATGTAACGCTCCTCGACATTCTTTTCCTTCCGTGATTCTAATATATACTTTACATCATATTTAGTTTCTTCAGAATCATGAGATACTTTTATAATCTTTGCAACACCTCCTTGATCATTCCGTCCTGGCCATGTTCGATCTTGTATATTGACTATTTGGTCTACTGTAAATTGTGGTGGTTTAGTAGCTGTCTTGGACTGCTTCTTGTTAGCTGCTTCTATGTTGGCAGCGGTAGTAGCTGGTTTATCTTCAAATATTGAAATTGGTTCATCAGATGTGTTTGGTTTAGTTGATGCACCAACTTGTGTAGAATTAGTAGTACTCTTTTGCTGCTGCTGCTGCTGTTTCGTCGAGGGGTGCTGTCTATCCCTCTTTCCCCTCCTCTGTTGCTGCTGTTGCTGTTTTTGTTGTTGATTCTTTTGATGTGTTGATGTAGTTGCTAATAACTTACCCGCAAGTCCGCCTGCCAAATTTGCTAATGATATTGCCCCACTAGGCTTTGATTGCTTTGTACTACCGCCTCCACCCGCAGCTGTGGAAGAAGACGTAGCAGCAGTTACAGCTGTACTATTAGCAGGTAACTTCACATCCATACTATCAGAGGAACTATCCTGTGTCAAATCTAACAATGCCGAACGTTGTGATCCTCCACTACTTTTGCTAGCACTTTTTACGGCACTACTTGAACTTTTAAGTTTACCATTCTTGGATGGCGTGACACTACTACTAATAGATCCCATTACAGTAGCAGATGATGGTGATGGATCCTTTTTGGTGGTACCATTCTCTTTACCCTTACCAATTTTACTTGCTGTGGATGTGGTGGACCGTCTTTCTTGTTCATCAACCTTTGCTCGTTTAGAAGGTGAGGTTACAATTTCAATATCCGACGATGGCGATGATGACGCAGCCATGGATAAATCTACAACAGCAGCATTAGATGCAGTAAAATTATCCGCGGCAGGTCGTTTCTTCTTGGATGTAAAACCAAATGCTGATAAAGCATTTGTAGTAGATGATATACCCTTATTTTTGTTAGATGATTTATTAGTACCACCACCGCCAGTACTACGGCGCTTGGTACTGCTTGTTGACGACGACCCACTACCGCCTTTGGCACTTGGCGGAGAGTTAGACATGATAGGGTTGTATAGCGGTACAAATCAAAGACGTGCTACCACAACAAATTATACATGAAATTATGAAAACTCAGTTTGCAGTTTGAAAATGGCGTGGTATCCTTTCGCTTCTCTTCAAACATCAATAAGAAGTAGCTCAAACAACTCAACAACCACGGCATATGTTTAGAAGAAAAGGGGGCATCTACTTGCTGTTGTTTCCATATCTATTGACAGTACATATAGTTGGTATTATTTATTGATACATAAAATTTCAATTGGTAGTGCATTGACACTACTACCAATAGAGACGATCAGAAGTTAGAGGGTGAATGATTGGTATTGCAATTTGATTAGTTGCAGTTTCGTATATTGGTATTAATTACTGTCATTAGATCAGTTTTTTAACAGCAGTCGGTTTTGTGTGGTGGCGGAGTACACCAAAAGTTTATCTACACATAATACACATCACATAAAATTGTAATGACATATCAATTTAGTACAACAGCATCACCCTTCAATGATGAGACATACCTTGAAGCATTCGTTGAATCAATATCAACATCATTACCCAATGAATTAAAACGTAATTTAGATCATTTATGTGATTTAGATAAGACTAGTTCACAATTACTCGAGCAGTGGCGTGATAAGCAAGATAATTGTTATAAACAAGTTGAGGATTCTTTGGTACGGAAGTTTCGTAGTGATGCTGCTGGTATTGTTGATACCACTACTAGGAGCTCTGATACCGTCGGTAGTAATTCCAAGACTGATGATGTCGATGGTAATGATAATGATACCCCGACGGCAACTCCGTCCAAGCTTGATAGTGATCAATCTCCTGAGAAATCACCACTATCATCAGATAGTCCAACAAAGAAGAAAGCATCAGCATGTAAGAAATGCCGTGCCAAGAAGACACGATGTGGTGTACAACCATTCTGTTTAAACTTAGCAGCTGGTTTAGAAAGTCCAAATAGTCGTCAAGGTTCGTCACCCAAAAAACAAAAAGTAGAAGAAGATCCAATGCCGCAGATATCACAGGAAGAATTAACAGCTCATTTACTAAAACGTGGTCCACCAACCTCCAAAGAAATCAATTCAATACTATTAAAACATAATCCACAATATCCCGCACAACGACAAGAAATTACAGATATGTATAACACATTGCAACAATACTCGAATGAGAAAATGAGTACAGCACATCAAGTTAAAAGTATGATTGATATGGCATTAGGACGGATTGACCGTGATTTGGCAATGTTTGAAAGGGAGTTAAAGATTGGTAGTAGTGAAGGTGTTGGAGGTGGTATGCAAGGCATGACTAGTGGTAGTCATCGGCAACAGCCGAGTACATCATATCATCCACAGCCTTTATCTACCAGTAGCTTCGCCCCAGTGGTGCCGTCAACAACAACCAGTACTGCTCCCACCTTACACCGTTCATCTGGACTACCCCCACCTACATCTTCTTGTCAACAAAAGAAACAACAACCATCAACACAGGAAGTTGAAAAGAGCACAGTTAAGAGCACTAACTTGGCTGCTATAAAGGTCTCGCCAACCTCAACAGAGTGGATCCTCGCCAAGATATTAAGCACTGAAAATGGAATGCATACCCTCTCAGATGAAGACGTAACAAGTAAACAAGTATATAGACTACCAGTCGGAAGACAGGTGAAGATATTAGAAGATCAAAAACGTCATGCTTTGACATGGAATCGTGGAGATGACTGCTATGCCATATACCCGGAAACTACTAGCTTTTATCGTGCCACGGTTAGTACACCGCTGCATAATGGTTACGTTGGTGTTCAATTTAGGAATGATATGGATGCAAATGGTATTACACATGAGAAAGCTGTGCAGCTGGGCCATATAATGAAACGTCCTCGGTAGAAGAGATAAGCTAAACAAGCAAGGAGTAGTGTTTTAGACCCTTTCATTTGCCCAATGAACCAAATGTTCCTCTACTGGGTTCCTTCAGGATACCTTTAGATAGGATACCTTTACAGAATCTCACGGGCAGTTCAGGGGCAGTACTGAGAAGTAAAGATTTATCCACAAAAGCCTTCCTCCCCTACCCTACTACAGAATAGCCATTGATATGATAGGATATCAATAGAATACCACACGGCTATCATTCAATACCTCATTAGACTGACTATTGTTCCCATACAAAGTATTAAATATGATGTGTAGTCAAACTGCTCAGGGCTTACTTTGCAAATCAGAAAGAAGTGGCAGTAGTTGTTGTTCCTCCTCATCAAACATCATTGATAATAGCAATCGTTCTTCAGAAAATAATATGAATGGTGAGGATATTGCAAAAGAAGAAGATATGGTAAAGGTGGTAACGCCTATGCGTTCAGCTAGAGGGCTGATGCGCCGAAGTAATAGCGCTCCTATGACAAACAAGTCGAGCAATAATCGTCGACGATTCTCTCGTAGCAACAGCAACAGAAGTAATCGATCATCAACTACATCCACAAAGAGTAATAGTAGCGTTGGACAGCGGGATATTTGCTACAACTGCGAGGCACCTATATCCTCCTTATCGTCAAGTCAGAAAGTACCAAATAACTCCTCTTCCCTCTCCCCTTCCACATCACTCTCCCCCTTTACATCTCCTACCAACATGACATCATTTGATTGTGAATATTGCGAGCGTTTACTTTGTGGTACATGCATCACCAACGTACCCTGCTCTGGCCCTAACTGTACATTATCTAACTGTATCGAATGTGCTGAGAATGGTAACGGTGACGTATTATACTGCACACATTGTGGTAAGGGATATTGCAATGATTGCAAGTCAATGGAATACTGTTATTGTCTCCAAAGTGATACATGTCCAGAATGTCATGTCGAGATGCATGATTATGATGTTGAAACATATTGGCGACATTTGCCTCCCGAGTTTCAAAAGTTATTATCTACATACACAAGTCGAAAGTCAATTGATGTTGAGTCATTAGCAGAATATTGGAATGAATGTGTTGTCAATTTGTTACCTAATGATGATGAATTTGATTTAAGATTATACAGAAGAAATCGTAAGGCACGTGCAGCTTCATTGATATTGGCTGCATATTATTTATTAAAGAATAAAGAGAAGGAGAGTGTGTATTTGATACTGTATGCGGCGTTGTTGGAAGAGGTTTGGAATCGTGGTGCTAATTACTTGAAGGAGCTTGTAACGGAAGAAGATGACAGTGACAGTGATAGTAGCTCAAATGACGCAGCAAAGATGTTATCAGTACACTTTACATCTTTCCATGCTGTTGTTGAGAATACAGTGACCAAGTCAGGGATGATTGCCTTGCTTCATAATCAACGTCAAAGTATCAGAGAGAAGGAAGGACGAAAGTTATTTGAATGCATATCTTATGCATTGGGTCAGCTACAGAAGAAGGAGGATAAGACATGTGCAGTTCGTATCCATTCGGGGTATGACATTACACATGATACTGACACGACACCTCAAGAATCACTCAGTATGAACATTATTGCATCAAGCAAGGATAACGAAACGAAGCAGAAGAACTTTGTTTATAAAGATATGTCATTAAGCTGGTGGCTCAAGGTTTATGTGATTAAATGCATGTATCACAAGTGGCTGACAAGTCCAGTAACTCCATCTACAGAGTATTATAGAATTGTACACCAGGGTAAGACAATCTTTCTCAGCTCAGCAGGTAACAAGACATTGCAGGAACTTGGTATATGTGATGGGGATGAGATTGTTGTTGAGGGTATAGTGGCCAATCAAATCCCAATGGAACATGAATCTTCAGATGATGTTGAGCTCTGTCAGGTTTGTGATACTTTACGGCCAACGCTTACCTTTGATATGTGTATGGGATGTGAAAAGAATGCTTGTGGAGGATGTTCAGCCAACTTCTTTGATTGTGAATACTGTGAACGATTGCTTTGTGGAGGATGTGTACCGGAAGTAGTATGTGAAGGGACTGGATGTGACTTGACAAACTGTATTGAATGTGCAGAGAATGGAGACGGGGATGTACTCTTCTGTACCAACTGCGGTGAAGGATATTGCACTGACTGCAAACCGATGGAGTTCTGTTTTTGTCTCGTGGGGGATACATGCCCCCAATGCCATTCGGACATGCACGAAGATGACATTGAGTATAATTGGCAACACTTGCCAGATGGTATGCAAGCATTCATAGCTGACTGTTCTTCTGACTATCCATCATTGAGACCTACTCCAGGTGAATTTGCTGCATTCTGGTGTGAAAGTGTTAGGTTCTTACCTCAAGACAAGGACTTTGATGTTCGTATCCATCGTAAAACTCGACAAGCACGAGCTGCCTCTCTCATCTTGGCCTCGTATCATTTGTTGATGGGACAAGATTCCGTAGCCGTGTATCTAGTTGCATATGCTGCTCTACTGAATGAGGTATGGAATAGAGGGCCAAATTATATTCGACGAACTTTTGAAGATGATGACAAATTTAGTACAGGAGGTATTGATTATTTGGCTGCATATTGTTCAACATTTCAATCTCTCAAAGAGCACACTAAAACGAAGACAAGTATTATCGCCTTTCTTCATTCTCAAGTTCAAGATGTAACTGGTCACGAGGGTAAAGAGTTGTTCAAGTGTATGGACTCTGGTCTTGGTAGGCTTCCTAAATCTGATATGCCATTCTTTCGTCCGATACGAGAGACTGCTAAAAAGGTGCCCCAAAATTTGGATATGACTATAATAACATCGAACATGGATAGTGGCGAGAAAGATAAGAGAGTAGTATGCAAAGACATTACATTAGGCTGGTTGTTACGATCTTACCAAATCCAGCGCAGTTATGATAACTGGTTAGCCAACCCTGAGATGCCACCATCTGAGCCTACCAAGTTCTTCCGAGTTGTACACCAGGGGAAGACATTATTTATTAGCTCAGCAGGTAAGAAGACACTACATCAGCTCGGGATATCATCTGGAGATGAAATTATTGTTGGTGGAGTTGAGGTGGAGACGGATGAGAGTGATCACGAAACAAGTAAGGCAAAGAAGAAGAAGAATGCCAAGAAGACTACCAAGAAACATAAGACACCAAGTAGCCCATCAAGCAAAAAGAAAAAGAAGCAGCCGAAGTCACCACCGGCGGTTGTGACCTTAACTCAAGAGCAACTTGAACAGAAATGGCGGCTTGAGCATTCAAAGTCAATGACTCCAGTCTTTGAGGAGATTGCACCTTGCCTCAAGGACATTAGGAACCGCCTTAATGATATGATGCTCAAGAAATCTAAACCAAAGGTTAGAATCCTCCGAAGGAAGAGTCTCAAGCTTGAGGTATCTATTACTTCAACTTTACCCCCATCTGACTCTGGTATCGGCGGAAAGGCTGGCAAGCATGTATACCCCGTCCTAGTCGGAGATGAATCCAACTTGTACAAAACATCCAAGGCATTATCTAGGAAGGCAGTGACAGTCATTGATCTACACGGGGACACAAAAGATGAAGCACTCGAAAAGCTCGAAGAGTGCTTACCAACTTGGATCAACATCGCAATGCGTGAAGATCCTTTTGTGATACCAGTTGACATCATTTGTGGAGGCGGCAGTCAGATCTTGTCAGAAGTTGTAGAAATGTGGATTAGATATAACCGTCAAGTGGCCAATAGACCAAAAGGAAGATGAGGTGTCTTCTGTATTAACTAGAAAATACATCATAATGTAAAGAAAGTTTTGATTGATTTAAAAAGTTGTAGGATACCGTATATCTTTAGAGCCTAATAACTGAATGAATACAACTCTGCTACAAATGACACCTATATCAATCGAATAAGCGTAAAAAAACTGATATACTGTGTAATTATCAATATACCAATCGATTATCGCTTAGTAGAGCATAGCCTTATTTGCAACATTGTCCGGTATCCTGAGAAAGCTCTGAAGACATTGCCAATTATAGAGGAACTCAACGCTCATCCAACTGATAGCTATTTGCAAGTCCATTTGATAGTAGTCAGTTAGTTAATATTGAGGCAGCGTAATTATTGCAATAGAACAATATGGCAGACGTACAAAGTACCACCGCGGCATCACGCCGATCAACTAAAACATCATCAACATCATCAACAAACATGTCAAATAACGATACAGTAGCAGCAATGCGTCACCTTCGATCAATAGTCCAATCAATAGCTATGGATGAGAATATATCACCAACTCAACGTACACAGAAGATACAAAACTTTGAACAATTGTTGGATAAAGCCGAGAAGCAGTTGCACTACAAGAAGGGTGCTGGTGGTGCTGGTGTATGCGAGTTATTGGATGATCCGTTGAATATAAAGTCAAAGCAAGCAGTCAACGCAGAGGTATTAAAGACTAAGAACAAAAGTAACAATAGTAAGAAGAAGAATAAAGAATGGAAGAAGAAGGGATGGTTAAAAGCTGGTCGATTATTAGGCCGGCAGCGTGCTGCAAACAAGTCGTTAGTATCTTCATCGTGCGGCGTTGGCGGAGGAAGTGTTAAATTATCAACTACATATGAAGGATTGGAAGTTGATACACGTCATGAAACTGAAGTTCAACGTCGTGATATGGCTCTCCAACAGGATGGAGAGACACGTGAAGAAACTGATTCAATAATCGATATACGTGATCAAAACTCCTATGATTATACCGCCTCCATTGAATCATTACGATCACTCAATACTTTTGAAAAAGACTTTATTAATAATGTTACTGCTGAACATGCCCGTATGGAAGCTGCGGCAGAAGATGGCAATAGTGTTGGAACATTTGAACAAGACTTTGTTGGGCCTGTTCGCAATAATAATAATAATAATGTATACCCGACACAGGTTGAACAACATCAAATGTATAATGATGATGCCATTTCAGAAACAACATTTGAGGCAGATGCTCGTAGTCTTGAACCATTGGAGAATCAAGCTGCAGTAGGAGGAAGACAAGGCGGAGGAGGAGGAGGAAGTGTCTTCGTACCACAGATGGTACAAACAACCGAGCATGAGGAAGTGGAAGATGATATAACAGTGGGTACCTTGGAGAATGATGAATGTGCAGATAATAATGTGCCTCCACAACAACAACAACACCAGCAACAACCCAATCCAATACTCAACGCATGGGGAAGTGCACCCACAACACTTACTACGTTCAACAATATGGTAAAGACGGCATTCTCAGCTGACAATTCTAGCAGTATACTAAGTGTATCAACCTTTGAAAAAGATACCAAAGCAATCCAGGCACTGGCTGCAAAGATCGGACGAACACCCTCCTTCAAACCCAAGAAGTCCGCCGTTATCCCTGAAGAATTGGAAAGTGTTGCAAGTGACGGAACATTCGAACAAGATCAGAAGAAGCGTATGAGATCACAGATATCACCCCGTATGACGGCACATCAAAATGATATGATAATGAATAACGCTAGTGAGGTATCAACATCAACATTTGAGAAGGATATGAAGGTACATCAACCCAAGCCACATTTGAGTGTTATAGGCGAGGCGGCTAGTTCGAGACTGGGACATTCTGTTAGTAGACAACAGTCTACAGCGGGGGGTAATGTGGGAGGAGGAGTACACACTAACAACGTTGTATCACCACCACAAATGATGATGCATCAACCACCGCATGCAGATACTCAAGTCAGACCAAACGATAATAGTACTCAAGGATGGTTTGGCGGTTCGCCACGGGAGAATCAAGATACAGGTGTTATTAGTGTTCACACCCCTGTTACATCTAAATCGAATGTGACTACTGGTCCATCTCCTTATACTCAAATTATGAATAGTCAAGCAAGAATGAGTTCAGTTGCAAAGCAGGAGACAGCAATGACCGGAGGCAAGGCAAAGTTGACAAAGATTAGTCCACTGGCAGTTGAGCTAAGTCCAAGTACTGTTGATAAGGGTGTAAAGAAGAAGAAGGCACAAAGCAGTGGATCACTCTGGGATCGCTTCGTGTGCGGTATTTAGGTTGTAATAGGAAGCTTCTAGATATATAACATCCATAGTTCATATATTAGTTGTATCGTATTGCTGTCGTGGGTAAATCGCTAACTAAGTAGGCACGACTTATTAGTAGTTCAAGACTCCAATACTCCAAACAAACGAGAATATGGTACTAGGAGGATCGAGGAGGAAGATAGAGTGGTATCTTTTTGGTATCCTAGGTTTAGGTCCTGGCCATTGGCCAATAATGAGGCCAGATTTCTGGCCAAAGTGGCCGCCAATGTGGATATAAATGACATATATATGGGTACAATATTCATATTTGTATCCGATAAGTATCCGTATTGCGTACTTTTGTACTAAAGTGGCCAGTGTACTGGCCAATGGGGTTTTTAAGTGGCCAGCTGACATGGACCTACCTAGGTTACTAAAATTTTAATGACTAATGGCAATCAATATGGCCACCAGAAGCAGCAAACGTATTAAAATAGCAAATACCCGAGCATGCTATATATCTGGTCTACCAGATTCAGCATTGGTGCATGTGGCGAGGTATCTGGCGGCGCCTTCTCGTATTTTATTTGCACTTGCAATATCAAGAGGAAAATTACATCAATGTAAGAAACCATCAACCACTGCTAAAGCTATTATATCATCCGGTGTCAGTGATAATACATGGGAGAACCTTGACTTTTCGGAAATAGATAAGAGTCTGGCGTCTAGGTTAACTGATGATGATATCAAAAGTATATTGGTATACATTAATGCAAGGCACAAACTAAAAAAGCTCAACCTCAATGGGTGCATCAACATTACAGGAGTCGGCCTAGAACCCCTACGCAACTCTACTATTGTATTAGAAGTAATTGATTTGAGCTTAGTTGGACAGCATGAATGTCCAAATATCCATCCAGTACCACCAATATCGGAATTGATAGTGATATCAATCCTCGATAGTGTTATTACTGCTGACGGCAGCTCATTAAGGTACCTTTTACTCCCAAAGAAGTTTAGGAGCAATCCAAACAAAACGCTGGACACATTCTTGCGGAAATACAATCGTCTCTTGAAAAGTCGTGATACTAAATGCTCTGCTCGAGATGGAAGCAATGTTTGTAATCAATCTATAGTGACAGCTGGGAGAGTTGCAACTGGATGGACTATGACCTCAAAAAAAGAAGGTAATATTGAATTATACGGAACCCAATCATTTACATGTAGCAAATGCACAAATAATATCTGTGACAATTGCAATGATCCTCGGGATGACAATCACTCGTACATTGAACACTGTGATAATTGTGAAAGGGACTACTGTTTGGACTGCAGTGAGATGCTGATGTGTGTTTGTTGTAATGACTATGAGTGTGCAAATTGTGTTGATATGTCAGAATGTAAGAAGTGTACACAACAAACTTGTAAAAAGTGCATGTACAAGTGTACTAGTTGTTCGAAAGATATTTGTCTTGACTGTGTATCAACAAAAAAAGGTTGTAATATAAATGCAACGGATACAGCCAAGAAGAAGAAAAAGAAGAAGATTCTCTGCAATACAAAAGACTGCAACATAGCTCTATGTAGTGATTGTTTCTTGAAAGGGAAGAAGCACGCATTGGAAGACTGTGAAGATTGTAAGAGTGATGATGCATTCTGCCTTGGGTGTCGGTTTTCAAGGTGCACACTAGATTGGCGAAATGCTTGCCGAGGTTGCTTGGAAATTGTTGGCCCTCACATTGAACTCCGTAAAAAGACAGGCTAAAGGTAACGATGTACTGCATGCTGTTGGTTACCGAGATAACATACAGGTACATTCACACTTTCCACATAAGACAGTACCTACACATGATAAGAAGGGTCTAGATTATGTAGTTACCGAAATATAATATGATGAGTCGAAATATAATATGAATGGAACGAACTGCACAAGGTTATTAGTTTACAATTGCTTAGTATTACATTGTATGTACACTTAAGATGTGTTTTGTTTGGTTTGTACACAAGCTGCACAGCCTCTACCAAAATGAACACCACCCTATAAATAGCTGTGATAGATTCTCACTGCTTGTGGCCTGTACAATTAAACGTTGCACTTGTTCTTGTACATCTAGAGCTTCTCCAGCCTCCTCATTTGGTGAGTGGAAGTCTGTACCTGATAACTTGTCTTGGACACGTTTGATAACCTTCAATGCTCTTTCATTTAACGCTTCTTCATTTACCACCGTGGCTGCCTCTCCGTCAACTATACTAAGAAGCTCCCGCTGTCTTATACTCTTGTCAATTCGTGACCGAACTGATTTTATAGAACCCTCTTGTTCAAGGAGTGTATTAGCTGCCTCTTTACCACTGCTCCCATCACCGCCACCGCCGGCAATGCTTGCAATACGAGAGGACGAGCTCAAATTGGCTGCAAGTGATCTCATTTCAGAATACATTTGCAGTGATTTTGCGTGAGACGAGGTGTAAGTTCCAGTCGGTGGAGTTGGTGCTGGCTTTATATGAAGTGCTCCTAAACTAGAAGCAACATCACCTCCAATTTGTAGGCCCACATTGCCATCATCGTCAGGTGACGAACCATTAATTTCCTCCTTCCTTTTATCTACTTTATTGTCTTCGTCTTGTTCATCTTTGATACCATCATCTTCTTCATTACCATCATCTTCGTCCTCATCTTGCTCTTCTTGAATAGGCTCAGGTAACGACGTCGTTTGTGTTGCTGTTGTCTTGGAGGTGGTCTCTAGCTGCTGAACAGATGGTATTGTTGATCTTACTTCTTCTTGACTGTTGTCAACAGGAGATTCTGCTTTATTAGTCTCTTTTGACCCTGTTTTATTTGCTGATTCGTCTAACAGTCTCCAGCTAATGAGAGGATCATAGACAAAGGCTTCCAACATTGCAACCAGGGAATCCTTATTGTCTCTAAGGACTGCCATTGTTCGTTCGCAAGTACTTCGATAACTACCTTCAATACCAGAGACCTCCATTGCACTTGTGAGCATTCGAGTGAGTCTAAACGGTACCTTCTCAGGGAACTTGTCTCTGTGCATGGCAACTTCAAAGCAGTCTCCAAAATCAATATGTAAAACACGGCCACTAATTTGGTCAAGCATCAAATTAGATGGATGTCTATCACCTAGTCCAAGGATGTAACCAACCATTGACATGACAGCAAGAGATCTAGTGAAGTTTGTACGTCTCTCAAGCCACTCCTCGCTGTTTGTACTCTTTATCCACAACACTTCATATAGATCATTTCCTTTCCCAGTTGTGCGTTCTAGGGCTTCAGTGAAGACTTCAACCTTTTGCATTGCCGTCAGACTGTCATAGTTTGGAGCGAGAGCCATCATCTCACGATTCTCTTGATTGAGAGGTATTGAGATTGACTCACGATAGTCTCTTATCAAACAATGTAATGTATCACAGTGAGGTACCCAACCGACAACACCCGCATCATGCGATAGAGGAGCGATGGCATAACGTTGAATACTTAAATCATTCCTATTTGTTCTTCTATCTCTTGCTAGCAGAGCGTTGACAAGGCCAAAGAGCTGCATTACTCTCTCATCTTGACGTAAGTCTTCGTGGCCTTTCAAAAGGAAAACATAATCTTTGCCATCGTTTCCTCTAATCGTAATCTTGCGTGGTCGTTGCTTACTTGTAATCACATTAACATCGGGAATGAATTTCTGAATCTTTACATAGCTACCGTCCACTCTGTATGATCCTGGCACTCCAAGTTCAAGATTACGAGCATTATATAAAGCAGGACTGCATTCACCAAGCTCTAATGTAGTTAGACTCGGAAGCTGTTTATTGATTCGGCGGAAGACTGTATAATAGAGATCCCATGCTTGATTTAGAGCCGCTTCGGCCTCGGCGTTAGTAGGCGGTGATCCGTTTGCTGGTTGATTGCCCTGAGACATAAATCCTCCTTCAGTGGGGATAGTTTGTCCACTATCTTTAATCAAGCGGACATAATCTTTAATGTGATTATGTGCATCAAAGAGGTCACGGCCGAAGTTCTTGAGGAACTCTTGCTCCCTTCTTGTATTAGCACCTTTCTCTAGCTCTGTATGAAGTGGAATCCTATATAATAATTGTGATTGATGTATCATTGAGAAAACATGAGATATGTATGAAAGAGATACAATCAAAACAAACAAACACATTCTACTTACAAAACATCCAACATTCCCGAAACATTGCCTTCGCCATAATACAATCGACTAGCATCTTCAAGACCTTCGTGCCACAATTCAAGCCATAGAATTGCTACTCTAATCAATTCTGATGATACCATTAAGGCCTCTTCCACCAAGGCATTTGAATGGCCTTTCAGGCTATTCATCAAACTCTCCGCGGCAATCTTTCGTTCAACCACAGGACTCTTCAATAGAACTGATAAGGGGTACATGAGCGCTTGTGGATGGGCAGTACCAAGTCGGACTAGTAATGGATGTAGAACAGATCTAACAGCTGGTGTTTTGATGTGTATACGTGCAAGCAGCTGAGGTAGTACACCCAACCAAGCCTCAAGTTTGATCGACGAAAGGCCATCGTTGATTGCCGATGCAATGCCCTCCACCTCGGCATAATTGTAGAGACAACTCAGTAGATTTAACATGTCTTGCTGAACTGATGCACTAAAGCGTTTTGTCCCGACTGAGATTGCTCGTACAAATGCTTTTACTGCGGCGATGACATGAGTTCGGTTAGCGATAGCTGCTTTGTTCCTATCAGTCCACTTGGGATTGATTTGCTCTGCTAATCGAAAGTTTATTAATGCCCAAGAATGATATGCTCTATACGATGATTCTCTCCCTGTAGCGGCATCAGTAGCTCGTTTATATGATGAAAGTACATCAGCTGCCAACTCGTCAGCCAGTACAGCCCCCAAGGGTAACATACCAATTCTCCAATCTCCATATCTCAACCAGCAATTCATTCGCAAAGCTTCTCTTTGATTTAGATCTGTTCCGTGACCACATTGAGTTGTACACTGAGATGTACATTGGGTCGTAAGGTCTACCACATTACACAATAATCCAAGGCGAGTCATGGCTTCCTCTCGTTTATTCGTAGCCCAGAGATGCTTTGTATATGCAAAATAAAGTTTGTGCTGAATAAACAGCCTTTCTTCTCCTCCTGCCTCGGCAAAAAGTTGCTTACTAAACTGGTCATGGTGATGCTTGTACTTAATGTGCACACTAATGTCTCCATTTACGATACGCTCCATTGATTCCCCAGTACTATCACTAATCCCAAGTCCTAAATGTTCAGGTATTCCAATACCAAAGACTGGAGAGTTGAGGGAACACTTCATCTTAGCAAGTGGGTCCAAGAGTGTTCTTTCCGCAAGACGGAATGCCTCTGCCTGTCTTGATAATGCTGATAAAGTTATCGTTGCATCAACTTCATCGGTAGGGCCTAGAACGAGTGATCTAACTGCCAATATTGAGGAATGTACATCGGCATCAACACGGCAGCCATCTAGTCGTTGACGCCACACATTGAGTAGATGTTCTCTTGCATTCGATGTATCTGAGTGATTGGCAGAGGAATGGAGTTTCTTTCCATCTTCCTTGCGCTTTTCAAATTGCCGGAAAGATATAATTTCCTCTAACTCACTCAACTCTTGTGCATCAACCATACTAGGATATGCCCGTTTGTAGCTCTCTGATAGTAAAGCAGTAAAGCGACTATCCATTGCCTTTCTTGCAAAATCGATTGACTTGGCAGCTTCACCCCACTCTTCTCTATGAATGTGTAATACGGATTGATAGAAAGCACCGTCAAAGTCATTCGAAGTGGTGTCAATCGAGTTGCTTGAGGTCTGGTTCCCTTGTACTAACTCGGCAGAGAATGTTTCAAGCTCATCCCACTTCCCTAATCTCCATGCTGATTGAGCACAAAACTTGAGTGCCTGATTGTAATTATCATCACTACTAGAAGACGACTTCCTTGCTGCAGGTGAAGAGATGGACTCGAGTGACACTCCGGAAAGTGCTCCCCAACTTCTTCCAGCAAGGTCTAGAGCCTTTTGCCAATCACCTCTGGCAATGTAACATTGTAGACAACCAAGAAGTGAGTCTTGGTCATGAGGATTCTCTCTTAGCTTCTCTTCATACATTCCTACCGCTTCTGCCCAAGAACCCAACTTTGCCAGCCATGATTCATAATTCATATCACCAGCCCAAGAATCATTCCCTTTTGATTCGTCTTCGTAACTTGTGATAACACTATATGACATAAGACTCTTCTCGGAAAGAGCCGAGTTGGCTCGTCTATGGGTAGGAGATGATGCCAATGTTTGTCCACCTCGTCGTTCTATTTCAATCTTTGCTGCTTTCAGTACGCCCAACGCCGCTTCTGGTAGATCCAACTTCTTATTGATATCAATAAGTTGTTCAACACATGCCCCCCCACGCCCCATTATATACTCTCGTTCCTTGTAGTGCAAGGCCCGGGCATAGGCACGACATTTCAGTGCCAGCTCTGCCAAGATTGATATGTCAATATTAAGGCCAGGGATCTTGCCCTTGGCAGGAAAGGACAGCTCCATGAACTCAGCCAAGTTCAAGAGTAGTTGAAGAATTTCTAGAGACGCATCCGCAGAAAAGACAACCTCTAGTGAGAACTTTAGATTCGATCTATACTGATCAGTAAGTTCACTCCAACAGCAAACAAATCCGGCACTAAATAGCTCCCTAGCAAGGGGTTGGTAAGCTTGAGCCAATTCTACATAGGTTGAGAAAAAGACAGCAAATTGAGACGATGACTCAGTAGAATAATATAAGGCATTGTCGAGAATCCTACTACTTACCTGCACATGCTCTAAGAGCTGGTGATGGTGCCTCACGAAGTAATTGAACTGAGAAGCGCCTCATCCATTCATCCCAATCTTCACGGGTTGTACGTTGGGATACATCCCATGCCTTTTGGAGGTTGGTCAGATTAGTCTTATGAGTAGTTTGGTAGCTTTCAACGTGATGAATGCTTGGAACACTTGACGATTTCATCATGTCTTCTCTTTCTCCGACCAATCGAGTGAGTGATACTTCCGATTGTCCTGATCTTCCTAGAGAGAAATCGCTCCCTGAAACATCTTCTTCTTCAGAAACATTCCACATATCCCATCTAGCATTACTGAGAGATGTTATTTCATTTACAACTTCGTCATAAACCTGAATCGGTAGAAGCGATACGGTTGTTATGATTTCACCTGACGACTGCTGTTCCTCAGGATGTATACCTAACTTTGTCTGCCAGGAAAATATTGTCTCTCTTGCCATTTCGTGATAGAAGGATAGCCATCTTCCAGCACCAAGTTGCCGTACACAGACACATAAACATCCAATGAGCGCATTGCCAACATCTTGATTTGGTCTTACATTGCTACCAAGTATTCTCAGGAAGGGTTGTACTACTCTGGCTGGCAAAGAGCTATTTGACTTCACACTGGTATCAATGAGCACATTTGGATTGACTTCAACTGTTTGCAGAAGAATAGATAATGTGTCAATGGCCTCAATTGTTACTTTTGATCGAGCGGAGCCAATTTGGGGCGATATTCGATCTGCTGTTGCAGTTTTAGTATTGTTGCCATCGGCGTCTGGATTGATCAAGGAGTTAATCAGCTGCACTAACGAGGGAACGACAAGATGAATATGTTCACCAAGAACATTCTTGATTCCTTGAATATGCTGTAAGATGAGCTCCAATCGATTGATATCCAACATCGTCAACTCAGCAAGATCGATGGAATCAATACTATCCAATGCCTGGCGAACTAAAAGAGGAACATATGATCGAAAGTCATCCGGCACAGCCGTTGCAACCCTTTCTACCAAGGAGCACAGCGCAGCAAGATGTCTTGTCAACCAAAACTCGGAAATAACATCGAATATGACTGGTAGATATGGACGGAGATGTTCTCGAACAATGGCACTAAGAGTTGATATTTGTTGCAGTAAGGCTTCTCGAAGTCCATGTTGACCGCAGTTCTTGACAGTTGCTAGGATGTGAGGGACAATTGTCTTTAAGAATGGCACGCTCTTCATCCCTAACGCATTGAATATGAACATTACAGCCTATATGGATTGTATAGAAGTGGTGAGTATTTAAAGGAAATGGTCATTAAGGTGACGACTCAAAGACAAGTCATATCTCACCTTCATTACCATTCCATGGAGATTGGACAAAGAAGAGTCTGTTAGAATACGCATCAGGGCCTGAACAGCAACTGTAGGATAGAACGCTTCATCCGATGGCGAAAGTCTTTTGGGGGGAGAAAGTTTGGAAAGTGGTTGAGCAGTCATCGCATATTGCTCATACATCTGATTAAGAAAGAGAAGAGTAATGTTTCATTAGACATATAAAACAACATATTATTATGCCACGTTTAAGCACACAACTGAGACTTACATATAAATGAGCAGGTTCATCGTCGTCGGAGTCTTTCTTCGTACTCAACCCCTCAGAATCTTGTCTCAGTACATTCAAAGCATTAGCACTACTATTGCTTGGTACTAACTGAAGATCCTGTGCAGAAGAAGATCTATTTATACTTTGTAACGACGATGAGATGTCAGCTGGTAACTTGGTCCTTCCAGCTCCATCCTTTTCATCTTCCAACTCTGCAAAATACCCTCCTCCCTTTCCACCACCTTGTTTTGTATCGGAACTGAACCGATCAGGATCTAGAGCTCCAAGAATGCCAAATGTTCTAAACACTTCTCTGCGGAGCTCCCAAGGAGCCTTTTTTGTAGTCGGGAGTATGTCTGAGGCCTGACTCAAGAGCTGATGATAGTCCAAGTATGGACTAATAACATAGTTTGTACCAAAAGCAATCTTTCCGAGCGACCATAAGCTTACACGCTGCTTTGATGTGTTTGGATCTTGTATGTTTTCAACCACAAGTTGACGAAGAAATGGACTAATTGAGGTGTGTGAAACGGTAGCAACTTCTCCCAGCGCCTCCAAGGATGCAGTTGCTAGACGCGGTGCAACATTGACAAGAGGTAGTGCATCAATGATCGACGAGATAAAAGGTCGAGTAAGACGTTGTAGTGCTTCTTCCCTCAAGAATAAAATGATAAGCCGTGTTGCTACTTCTCTTCCTCCACCGTCACTCGTCGTATTGAGCTCTACTAGAAGATCAATAAGTACCTGTCTTAGCCCAGGAAGAATGGGTGCGGGGTTCAACCTTGATAAACGTCCCAGAATTTGCAGTGCTCCTGCCCTAACAGCAAGCGCTTCATCTTCCAGCATTAAGAACAGCGGACTTCCTTGATTTAATGACAAATAGAGGTCGTATCTTTCATCTAGTCCACGAACTATACAAAGCCGTACAACTGGTGACACATCCGACACTGCCATACGTAGTAGCTTTTGTAGCACTTCCTCAAAGAGCTCTCCAGATACATTTCCATACTTGAAGCGAAGAGGAGATTCGTTTTCCTTGTTCCTATCTTCAAATGGCAACAACAATAGACAGCAAGTAAATGCAGCTTCTTGTCGAACATTAGATGATGGGTGTTCAAAGTATTGGGAGATCACATTGCGCAAGAAGGGCAGTAGCATATTGCCATCATCAGATGCGTGTCCTAACATATAGGACTCTCCTATTGACCGAAGTGTTTGTAGACTAAGAACAATCTTGTTAACAACTACTTGATTTGTTGACTTGTTAATGACAACACGATCATCCTTCCGCGATGATAATGCAGGACTCTTGGTAACAGTTACTTCTTCTGTTCTGGTCATGTTAACTACATCCTGGGCTGCGTCTAGTTCAGCAGAAGATGGAAGTTTCTGTGGTCGCATGCTGGGGTTCATCGATGACAGAGACATACTGCTCATGAAATTCCTCTCAAGGGGTGCGTTTGGTTGAACATTCCCCAATGTCGATAATGAAGTGACAGAGGACGTAGTTGACGCCTCGGCATCATCCAACGTTGGGCGTGTATTCCTTCGAATAGTAAACAAATCAAAAGCTTTACCAGCAAGACAAGTTGACACCTCCTCGAATAACCTCCTTTCAATGGCTAGTTGTTTCGAAGGCAGTGATCGCATAATTGAGTGGAGGCACATGATAAGATCCTCACTTAATCCAGACTCAAACATATCATCAACAATACCCATTAAATGCGGATCGGCGTGTATACCCAGAGCCTCGACAAAGTTGGCAAAACAGCCCAAATTGCATCGATGTTTGTGTTGATTCTTGAGACTGTAACTAATCAAGCTAAAGATCTTATCTAGTCTCTCTTGGAAGTCACTCTCTTCCTTCAACTCTACCAAATGGTAATCAACATCATTATTAATAGGAGGGAAAGGGATATCAGTACCGAGGGGGGTAATGCGTACTGATGGAGCCATAATATCTCCTCCGCCCATCGACTCGTCACTCATTGCTATCGCTAATTGTCCAATACTTTTGAAGGCTGTTGACTTGACATCAATCCTTGACTTCATTGACCGATTAGTCGATGCATTGGCAATCAAGAAGTCTAGACTTTCACCTAAATATCTACGCCCATAAACTTCTGGACACCGTTGTGCCAATCTCGGTATTAACCGTATCACTTCTAATCGAATCAGAATCAATTTATGCTTCATTAACTTCAGTACAGCCACGCAAACTTCATCAAACCTGGGTACAATGAATTTACCAGAATGCTTGAGCATCTCACTGACTACCAATAGAGAGCCATGAGCATTAACTGCAGCGGTTATTTCATACGTATTGGCATCAATGTGTTGAGGTTTATCGCTGCTCCTTGGTGGTGTAAGCCCCTCCATCATTTTGGTAAAGAGTGTACACAATGGTGCTATCATCGGATGTTGCTGCCGATTCATTAATATCACAAGACATTCTGATAAAGCGTCGGCAGCGCAAACTCGTACAATTGGCTGTGGATCTCTCAATACGGGCATGATATTGTCAAGGAAATCATTTGTACCTCCCAATCCGGCAAAGTGAGTAGCCGATGGGGCTGGTCCTGCATTGGTAACAGAAGCATGATGATGTACATTCACATTTTGGGTTTTACTATAAAACGCCGCAGGAGCACATCTTGCCAGTTCTCTCAAGACCAATACAGCTGCCAATCGTCTATCACTCCTATCAGATCGTAACCATTCCAAACTACGGCCAATCTCAAACTCAACACGGTCAATATTCGCGGCACCCATTGCCATCCGTCCCAAGGCTCGTGCAATCGCATGTAGGAACTCGTAATCAGAAAGAGTTGACTTGAGCCCGTTGCTCAAGTTGTTACCAAATCGAATAGCCCTGCGCTCTTCATCTGCCGAGGGTACTGATAAGAGTGCATCAAGAGCCGCCACGCCCGCCAATCGATCATCTGATCGAACAGCCTTTGAATGTACAAGTGCAAATACCTTGGAGTATACCTCAGCTTCAACAGCGTCAAATGTCTCTTGTGGCATTTCATTTGATAATAACCTCATGAAGGATGCTAATTCAAGAGATGCACGTTGGTTGGCATTCTGACGCATGACTGATGTATGATAATCCGTGGCATAAGCTCTACTTCCACCGCCGGCACCATTATCCCCATTACCTTTGTTACCCTGGAATAATTGTGCAAATATATTCTTTGATTCGTCATACTTTCCCTCTCCTGACATGTCGGTGGATGTAATCGCTAAATGTCGGAGGTATGGCGTAGTCTGAAGTAAATTATCAATATGAGATGGTGATGAGAAGCAAAAGCTTGGCATTTGCGATCTTCGTTTCTGTTGTTGTTGTGCATGATGTGTAGCGGCAATATGTAATGCAGAATGTTGTTCTGGATGATTTAAAGATGCAGTTGACAATGCACGCGAAGGACGTGTACCACCCGCACCACTTGCTAATGGTGTTGCTGATCTATCAAATATCGATGGATTTAACCCGTCTTGTTGTTCCTGTTGTTGTTGCTGATTACTATTGTCTGTATCTAACGAAGAAGATCTTCCCCATGTATCGATATTTACCAGTGGAATATCCCTTTCATTAATACCTCTACCGACAGTTGTTGTATCAGTCATACTAATAACAGGAGGTGGCAATCTACTCTGTGATGGGGTAATCTGTCGTCGTAAACTTGTATATTTCATAGAAGATTGACTTCCAGTAGAAACAGATGAAGAAGACTTTGATGTTGCTGTAGTTTCATTTAATAAAAACTCCAAATCTCGAACAGATATGGAAGAAGCCAATACATCTTGCGGTCCAGCTGAGGACGCATATTCTCTCTTTAGATACTTTATTAGTGGATCAATTGGTGATGGTATTTTGTTTGTAGAATTTGATTGTTGAGATGTGCTGTAACTTGCTCCATTATATCCTGCCTGTCTTATACTACCATTTGTGCCAACCATTCTAGATGGACCAACGATACTACTGCTGCTACTACCTCCACTGCCATCATTGATTGATGCTGTAGGGTCTGACCATCCATATCCTTCAATTGGAAAGTCGCTCATATTTTGTCTTTGTTACTTTTGTACCAATGTACTTTTCATATACGTACAATATCACAGTTTAAGCTCAATTGAAAGATAAGTTAGTGTGTGTATAAAGCTAATAAGCAGATACAATACCTCGACACTAATGCAATTGCAATAAAAGCATGCAAAATCTCAAATTTTGATGTCTGATGCGAGTATCAATTTGTGCCTGTATCTCAATCTTCGTCGACAAATTATACTTGCAACGTTGTTCTATACTATCTAGACAACATATGAGGGTGAATTATATGCGCCTCCGGTCCTCAGAGAGCCATATTATTTGCAACCATATTTCCTCTCCTTGCCAACTAACTACGATATCTAACTTCTAACTCGGCACTCAAAGTTTTGATGAGGATACCGGACACCGGACACCGGAACCAAAAATAACCGTACTTCGTTCAATACATGTGGGCGAATCTTCCGTATTGACATACTCAAGTTCGTTATTTCGATTTTTTGTTCTTTTGACAACAACTGACAAAGAACAACAAAGCCACTGCGCGTCGACGTACTACTGGCCCATACTATTAAAGGAGGACGCGGCGCTGGTATATATTGCACAAGTGTACTGCTATATCTCTATAGGTTATCTGAAAAAAGGGTCTCGAATTTCCCACCCGTTGGCAATTGCAATTGCAAATAAAAAATCTTACACATATTCTTCTTCCGATACTTCTAAGATACTTCAATTTCAATTTACAAATTGACAACAACTACGTCTACAATATGGTCAATATAACAAATCTAGATGATGATACACTCCTAAGGATATTATCCTATGCAGATTTATCATCATTAGTATACTTTACACAAGGAACCTCCGCTAAACTACGACGTCGATTCACTAATTCTCTTGAAAATAGTATTATACAAAAGAACAATAATAATTCTGGCAGTTGTTGTTTAGATTTATGGCAAGAGGTATTTAGGAATCATAACTTTGCCCCTATTGATAATAACAGTAATGGTGGTAGTAGTATAGATTATTTGTCTGCAATTCGTGAAAGGAAAGCATTATGGTCAAAGCTAAGCGGCAAGTCTACCACAAAACAGTGCTTATCGTTACCGAATCGATTTTTCAACTTCGTACCGTTGGTGCCTCCTAATATGATGCACTATCCACCTACCTCTACTTCTGGGGATGATAATAATGATATGATCTTCTCTTATTTGGAAGATGATGACAACACAGATGTTGATTCTGACATTGAAATGGACGTAGATCAAGAGGAAGCAGAAGAAGTAGCAAATGGTACTCTTAACGGAGATCCTCCACCTGTTGAGTTTGCTTGTGATTCCTTCTGCTTGACATCAACATCTACCGGTACTGAGTTTGTTCTTTTAAATCCCTTCTCCGGTTCAGTTGAAGTTCATGATAATGTATTAGATAATGCAATCGGTAGTGATGAAAAATTAATGGAGTGTGCCTTACAAGATGCAAGTGAGAATATCGTTAAGAAGCGAACCATGTCTGATGAAGCTGATGATCATCCAGATGAAAGTAGTGAGGTTATAGCGGGTGAAGCTAGACACAATCGTATGAACTTTAAGATGTATGACACTCCGCCCAAGCAAGTACTCTTCTCAGTTAATGACTACTTTGACTTAGATTTGAACGAGTATTTCGGCGAGCATACCCCATTTGCTGCCCATCAACATCGAAGAGGTAATGTTACTGTAGATTGGGTAGGAGTTGATTCACACATTGCTTTACGAGATGACAAGTCTATAGCTGGTAATGTGATCGGAGCTGCACGAATATTAGAGATGGAAGCAGATAATCATGGTGAAGAGTTGTCGTGTACAGAGATTTTTGCCTGGAGCAACGTTGGAACTGGTTCAGCTACACGCCCCAGTTCAACATATGATACCAAGTATGTGTGTAGAGTAGCAGGATCATTCTACTTTCTTGATATTGATGCCAACAACCAAAAGTTATACGCTGCGTTCCAGTCATCTCCATTTGATCAAGACACCAACATGGATATGAGAAGAGATGATCATAATATGAACAATCAGCAGTTGATCGATATTGAAGATCTTGACTCAATGGTAAATGATGACGGGACATCAATTCGATTACAAAACACAATCTACTGCCTTCCTCTTATCCGATGTGATAAGTCACCATCATCTCCCGAGTCGATTCGTTCATATTTTCCAAGTCCAGAAGCATGTATAGTAGCTCAATATCCAGTGTGCTCCTTTTCCGTCGACCCTACTGGTAAGACTCTTCTTGTTGGGACCAACTGCGGTACTGTTGAGGTTTGGGAGACAGGTGCAAAACCTCGACGACTTCAGAATTTGAGTGTTCACGAGTCATTCATGAAGAGGCATCGGTCCAAGACGATGGGTGAAAGACATGCTTCAACATTAGAGGATGCCGAGTTGGATGATAAGCTGGGTATTGAATTTGATACCGCTACAGAGACAAGAGATGATTTAGCTCTGCTTGATGACAATGTGGATGAAGAGGTACCTCACAAGCATCCGACCACTAAGATATCACACATTTACCTTCCAAAGCATGTTCCTGTAGATCAGTGTGGTTTTGTTACTAAACAACGAAGTTCAGAGGCAGGCACTACTCTTTTGTTGTGGCAATCGGGTGCCATTTCAAGCGAGAAACGCCAAGACAACGGCATCAATGAGCAATTCAGCATCACTGCCATGATCAACTTGCCTCTATCAGCTCAATGCAGTCCTGAAGTTACATTTGATGGTCGAAAGATTATTGTATATGGCAAAGATCATATTGGTCAAATTCTACTTGTATATCATGTACTAAACACTCGATACGATCAAGACGAGTTTGATAAAGAGAGGATGCCAAGTTCAAGTCCAAAGAAAGAATCCTCAAAGACAAGCGAAGAATCGGGAGGTGTTATCAACTTAAATGATGAAAAGCGTATCAAGTTTGTCAATCGAATAAGACATGCTGGTCTAGGAGGAAACGAGTATTATGACTCGATACTATTATCTGCTAATGAACGGTTCATAATGTGCAATACAAAGACGGGCAATCTTATCGGTAATGATGGAAGGAACGGTAGTGAGGGATTGCTTGTCATCGATTTGCAAGATGACAACAGCAATTAGTGATGCTGTCGTTTATGTTGTTTTAGGAAATATAGATGTACATAATGTAAATACAATAGTATAAACCTAACCTATTGCCTACTCATAGGTGTTACTTTACACTAGTTGCTGCTTGATACTCCCTACAATTCTTTCTATCTATTGAAGTAACTCAAACCCTTGATATTGACTCACAACCGGGTCAACTTGTGCCTTAACATTCATAAATGTTTGCTTTACAAAGTTATTGTGTGCCATGATCAGTGGAAGCCGTGTATGAGTATTAGGATCTTTCCTTGATGCCTTCTCGTCAAGTTCGTCCAAGTTCTTCAAAAATGTATCCACATGCTTCTTCAACTTGCCCATTGTATCACCCAGATATTGTTGATGATATGCTGCTTTGGTTTGTTCATCTCCATTTATACATGCATTGTAGAACTCTTTCTTCTCTGTTGGTGACTTGTCTGATAGTATTTGGTAAAGTAGTACATCGTATACTTCCTCACTAACCTCTCCGGTATTGTAGAATAACATCCTCGAAAAAGATAAGCCAATATTTCTAAGCTCAGTTGAGGGTATTATGTCCATCATTTTGCAGAATGTTGAACTGCAACTCTCATCTATAAAGCCGTACTTCGCGAAGGTTGCAGATGGGTTTGTGAGGTAGTAATCTCCGTAGCTAATACGTAATGGTGATCCTGCTGGAATATCAGTTATTGAATAAACGGCAGCAGAGCCTTCTTCATCGTATGATATTTCAACTTCATGTCCTGCACTATCATGATTGAACAAGTCCGCCATTGGTATGATGATACGCTCTCCATCAATATCTAAACTTCGTGTCTCGACAACATTATAAATCCATTTCAATAACTCTTCATTGCTCTTTGTTTCTTCACTTACAAAGTCTATAGATTTGAGTGCTTGCCGACAGTTTATACACTGTACTCTCTTTTCCATACACAATTTGGCAGCTAATGGAGGAAGACAATCATAACAGCTAGGTGTCATGGCTGCTCCGTTATTGAAAGTCCTTGGTAAAGAGTTTAACCACGGATACCATGCACTTTGATCTCCCTGTTCATATTCAACAACTAACTTTAGAAATAGATAGAATAAAGGAAATTGATCTGCTCCTGCTAGTGATTGTATTAATTTTTCAGCCTCAAATTGTTGACCATATTCTTGCTTTGCTCCATAAGATGTGAGGAACACTATTACAACAGAAGGCAGTGTAAGTAATTGAATTGAACAAAGAGCAGTGACATAACACATATATGCAATACAAGTGATGTCTAAAAGAAAGTTCCCTATTACTTACTATTACTTGGTACATACATGACACAGGTACCCGCCCCTATAGCTTCGGATGTCATGGGATAATAATCTAAACCCCATCCATCATCGCATGTTAATTGTATCCCTTCTGCATGTTGTTCTCCGCAGTTATATGCCCTAAATTAACATGTGAGATGAAAGAAAAAATGTGCACAAGATGTGCACAAAATCATAGGAGAGCAAGAGAAATGAATGACAGTATCATCAATATCATACATATTGACAATGAAATATCGAATTTATGCAATATTGCAATTCTACACTTACCATTCTTGCAATGAGTTCATATCACGAGGGATAGATTCATCAATATCGACATAGCTTTGTAAAGCAGAGTTTTGATACTTTATATGTCGCTGACCGATTGCATTATGAAATGCACATATATCGACTACACACAGGAGAAGTATAAGGCCTCCATAGCATATAGGGAGCTGCATTGTCATGACTTCTCCACCCTATTTGCAATGCAGTAGGAACGATTTTGATGTGGAACAATAAAGTAGGTTCAACTCAAAGAAGATGGGTACCTATAATTTTATTTTGTCTTAACTCTGAATTGAGTACAACTCAACACAACTTCTCTCAGTCTCTATCGACAGCTCATATCCAACACTATCTTGGTGGATGTATTAGTAGAGCACCTAAAGCTTTACTGCAGGGCAGCAAATAGTCATAGTTGTCAGTGGTCGGTCGGCCGATCCTAGATCGGTGATAGGCGAGATAACAATAGGTAACATGAACACAAAAAGTTGGAGTCTATTAGCCGCTCAACCTTCTTCAAAGGTGGCAATCATGCTTGGTGGTATTGCAGCTGGCGTTGTTGGTTCTTCCTATACAATAAATACTGATGATGACAAGGAAAGAGATTTTGATGTAGCTGCTAATAATGCTCCACATCTTGTGCAAAGCAGTAGAAAGGATACAATATCAATTGCAAAGAACAAAATACACTATCCAACGCCGCAAATTATGATATCACCACATCCTGTGCATAGAAATACAATTGCAAAGACCAAAATACACTCAAATGTTATTAATCCATCACATCAAATGATATTAGCCACTAGTGATGCATCGGCTGAACGATCAGCGTCACTAGCTGCAGCTACAAGGATGGAGAAAACAAAGTTTAAAACACCAAGAAGTTTATCAGGATCAGGCTTTCGATCTAAATCATTCCCAACAGCCCGGAGTTTAAGTGGTCAGAAGAAGAATAAAGAAGAAGATGATGACAATGAAGTTGATGATTATCCAGGATCACAAGTACCATCTCCACCAAAAATTAAAGAAGAGGAAGAAGATTCCTATCCAGCATTTACACCATATCATCATTCACTTCTACGAAAGTATTTAACACCACAGGTTTGGTCAAAGTTATCTCATTTGACTACATCTTATGGTACTTCCATTGAAGATATTATACGAGCTGGATTGGCGTTGCCAATTGGAGCTAATCCACCCCGTAGAGTGGGTGTATTAGTTGGTGATGCTGAATGTTATAATGTATTTAGCGGCTTATTAGATCCAATTATTAGTGAATATCATGGTTTAAATGGCCGTTTTGAGGAGTGGAGTGATCCAGAATTACCTGAACAGGGATACTTTCAACCAAAGGTGCCAGAACATATCACAAAGCCAAAGCCTCAACTAGATGAAAATGAGGATGTTAATTATGGAGTAATGAAAAGTAATGGCGCTGATGAAGATGACCTTGATGATTCATCCTTTTTATTGGATGAGGAAGGTGTAGAGTATTTGGCGTTACCTTCATCAGTACCATCAACAACAGAAAATGGTACCCCTACAACATCCAATCTAGCCCAAACACCATCCCGTCGTAATGTTGAAACAATTGCATCAAAAGCCAAGGTTGCATTACGTCGTCACTCGACAATTATAAATAATCCCCGTCTAGTTAC
>Ga0075439_10111_pt1 | contig 33648 bp, 21 predicted proteins | sample MintriSingleCell_FD_74264 | JGI IMG/M metagenome (GOLD analysis project Ga0075439, IMG submission 74264) | Marine eukaryotic communities from Monterey Bay, USA to study complex ecological interactions - Minidiscus trioculatus JGI Plate_4_G5... | ecosystem: Environmental > Aquatic > Marine >... | reverse complement strand
TCCTTTACTAATCTTAAAATCTTCCAGTTTCCAACAGCGTGAAAAGGCATAATTGTTAATAACACTCACAGTCGATGGAATATTCACTCGTCGTAACTCGCAGCAGCCTTCAAATGCATGTCGTCCGATATGCACCAATCCATCACAAAGCTCTACCTCTTCTAATCGTCTATGGTCATTAAATGAGGTGGTGAGTTCATTGACAGATGGATGAACTTTGACACGGATAGTATTGCTCGGAACCCCTGGTCCTTCTCTTCCCATGTATATAAATACTCCTTCATCATCCAGACCTTCCATATTATTGTTATTATTATACTATCACAGAGTACTGTCAATATTTGTTCATGTGATGTGTGTTTTATTTTGTGTGTAATATTAAAAGAGTTGTATATATACCTTCGGAGACGGAAATGGTCAAAAATAAGAAGGGATTTATTAGATATATCTACTAATACCAACCAATCCTTTTCTAGAATATACATACCCATACAACGAGAGAATAGTACAACAATAACAAGTTCTTCCCACTTCCCACTCCCGTTATTTTCGGGTCACGGAATAACACCAATAAAAGTTCAATTCCACCGACAATGATTTTACAATCCATAGTCTGTAATACAACAACCACTACTATCACCACTATCACACTGACGAGGTCTGTTCTTGTGATGAATATCTTTTACTGGGGTATCTTAGATAGTTTGTTTAATTACATATATCCTATTACTTATCAAAAATATGACCCCTACTACATACCTTTCCTTACTCAATGTCGAAACCTGTCGATGCCATTGTAATTGCAATTTGTAGCTTCTCAACCAACTCCTCTCGTTCTTCATACAGTGGAAGATCTATACGATTAAAGCAGGTATGTGATCTTGGGTACACACATGTTTCTAGGGTGACACCAATGGTGAACTTTCGTACATTACCATCATTTCCCTGAAGGGAACTGAAACCCTTGGCAGGCATACCACTAGTACCGGTAACAAACATAGGATTGAGGGACCCACTTATTCACTCTCACTTCCATCGTCGTCACTTTCAGTGTCACTGCTACTATCATTTTCACTGCAAGGTCCAGGTAGTAGAAATGGTAGAGCATGTTCAATGACTATGTCAGCCCGACAATTGACACGGCACTGCTTTCGATGGTCAGACTCGTCAATCCTAGGTTTCTTGCTGCACCTACTTTCGCCCCCTTGCTCAATTGATTCTGATTCATTGATCTTCTTCTTCCACAGTGCAAGTATGATCGAAGATGTGGCCTCCTTTAGTTTGTTGTATTCCATTTCATAACGATCAAGTTTGGTAGTGATACGTTCAAGCCATATCTTTTTGCTGGTTTGATAGCAAATTGTTTTAGTCATACTGTCTGTCATCTCATCTCGCCACTGTTTCAGTCCAATTGATTCGATACGCTTTATAATACTGCGCTGAACCAGTCTTTGGAATGACACTTTCAATATGCTATCATTGACTGCTCCATCTTGAATGATCGTTTTCCAATCAATTGCATTTCCATAGGGCTTCATACCATGTATATGACAAATTGTATTCATTGGCGCATTGGCTTTACTTAATGTCCCTATCATACTGGTCCAATCAAACTCAAAATCTGGATAGAGGGAATTGTAACTATCTATCAAGAACTGTACAATCTCTTTAGGTGCCCTGCCCCATACTGCATAAAACAATGGCACATCACCCCACCTATCTTTTGTAACTAACGTGTCGGGATACTTGTTCACTAATACCTTATATAATTCTACATTCTGGACTGTTGAACATGCCAGTATGTGAAGAGGAGTCATTCCCAAACAATCTTGTTGACTGCCAGCTGGATTGATCTTACTACGACGCTTGCTGTATCTGATACTTGTTGCTTCATTGAGTTGATCGACTGTAACATTATTATATGATTGATAGTATATCATTTTGTGGATTGGTAAGTTGTCGAACCGATGTTTCAATGCATTGATGAGTTGTTCATCATTATTATACATATGTTCTTCTGTACCGCCAAATAGTTGTTGGAGATCTGTTTCGTGAAATAAATTCTGCCAAACCTGGACATTCGGTGGAATTGTTATGTTCCGTAATGAAGAGCAGCCCCTAAATGCCCCACACTCAACCCTGCAGCTACTCGAAGCAGGAAACTCAACTGAAAATACGCCGTTGCATTTACTAAATGCACACCTCCCAATCGTTCTTATGGTAGAAGGGAGTTTAATATATGTCAATGATCGGCATGCTACGAAAGCCTGGTCTACTATTTCCTCAACACCTTCACAAAGTTCAACCTTTTCTAAATCAAGACAATTAGAAAAGGCATATTTCGTGATAATCCTTACGGTGGAAGGAATACGAATTCTTTTCAGTTTAGAGCAACCCTCAAATGCATTTCTTTTAATCTCTAATAACCCTTCACAAAGATCTACCTCTTCTAATCCTACACGGTTATTGAAAGGATGTTTAGAAGGAATTGCAGTGACAGACGGATGAACTCTGGCACGAACTACTTCACGAGGTACGACCTGTCCCACATATCCCTCTCCCATATATACGAATACATCGGCATCGTTATTGCTTGCTTCATCCATATTAAAACTACCTGCTATTTATTATTTACTACTATTATGAAATTGTGTGTATCGTACTATCTCTTGTATGTGTGAATAATTACATTTATATGTTCATACATTTGATATGTGATGGTATACCTTCGGAGACGGAAATGGGAAGGGAATTATTAGATATATCTACTAATACAGGATTCTACACACCACAATACATGAGGCAAACAACTATCTCTCAAAGAGAAAAAAGAGGTTGCCATTTATTCCCGTGTCCTGTGACACCAATGTAAAAAGGTAACAAAGTATCAAATATAGCGGTCAATAAATACGTCTATTATATTGTACTCTGTTACTATGGATATAGCATATCACTATCAGTAACGACCTATCTCTAGAGGTCACCTCATGAATCAACAACAACAGTCGACAAAAGGGTATCTTTTGGTATCCCCATAAAATTGATCAACTTTAACATCAAATTACCAGCGGAAATGGCGGTCCTTTACTAACAACAAATCAATATTAACACTGATATTATAGCTACTAATATCATGAAGGGTTTGTTTAGTAAAAAATCCAGCAACGCCGGTTCCTCTGAAGGCGGAGACGACTCTAAAAAAGGAAGTGATAAAGATAAAAAGAAAAAGTCATCCTCCTCAAGACAAGATAGTGTTAATAGTTCAACTGGATCTAAATCTAATGGAAGTGATAAAGAGAAAGATAAGAAACATCGTCGTAAGAAATCATCTAAGTCTGATAAATCTGAACGCAAGAGTAGTTCAGAACGTAAGAGTAGTTCTGAAAGAACTTCTAGCAAAAGTAAACAAAATGGTAGTTCAACATCAAGTAGTAGATCTAAATCAGATAAAGATTCAAAGTCAGCAGCTAAATCATCCCAAGCCGCCGCGGGTGGTAAAGCAACCATGCCGGGAGCAACCTCCGTCGGTGGTGGAATGGCAACATTCCGTGTACCAGTACCAGGTAATGTACGTCCCGGGGAGGAATTTCAAGTTTTTGCTGGTGGACGGATAGTACGTGTACGTTGTCCGTTAGATTCGAAACCTGGTCAATCATTACAAATTACTGTACCTGTTGATAATAATGATAATAATAATAATGGTGATAGTGCAAATGGTGGAGGAGGACCAAAAGTGCCGGAGTTACCACCCGATTCACAAAATGTTACTAAAATACCAAATCAGGAATTAGCTCCGGGGGAACAACCTGCCTATATGGTTAGAATTCCAGAGGGTATTAGAGGCGGGCAACAATTTCCAGTAACAATTAACGGACAGCAATTAACGGTAACTTGTCCAAATATGGCAAGACCGGGTATGTCTGTTAGAATTGTCCCACCACCACCACCGGATGGTAATGGTGAGAATAATCAACAACGACAACGTGCACCACAACGTATAGCCAATCCTAACAAGGGTGCTGATAAAACACAAATGTTTGAGGTAGTTGTACCCAAGGGTGTCAAGCCCGGACAACCATTTGCATTATTAGCAGGTGGTGTTAGAGTATTAGTAACATGTCCAAAGAATGCAACAAATGGACAAAAAATACGATTTAATCTACCAGTTGGATTAGTAAACCGTCCCGATGGGCCTAAATCGAAGTTAGCCGAGATTAAATTATCATACGATAAAGATGGTTGGACACGTACCATCCGTGCCACCGATATGAAATTCCAATGGACTAGATTTGATGCTAGTGGTAATGTCGATACCAATACACGATTCGATACGGAACGTTCAGCATATGTATTAAAATTAGATTATTTAGATGATAATGACCGGTTACGTCGTGGACAATGTTCATTAGTCACGCCTGAAAAAGGAGTAGTTGATTCCAAAATTAAAAGTGCCAATGGTAATGATTTAGTTAGTTATTCCGATATTGCCAGTGCACAAATGAAAAGTTATGAAGATAAAATCCAATGGTTCCAAGACACATGTGCTCAATTATGTGTCGAATGGAACGAAGGACATATGCGTATGAATGTCCGTCGTGAATATTTATTAAGTGATAGTATCGAGGCGGTCATGTCATTAAGTCGTAAGGATTTACGTAAGGTATGGAGATTTGAATTTATTGGTGAGGCTGGTATTGATGCTGGAGGGTTGGCTAGGGAGTGGTTTGAATTGGTTACTGAGGAGGTGTTTGATCCTGATATGGGATTATGGCAAACTAGTGCTACTAATCAAATGTGTATGCAGATTAATCCTGCTAGTGGTAAGTATTTGTTTGTTCATATATTGTTGTGTGATGTGTCTTGTTTTTAACTCATTCAGTCTCCTAAACTCACATTCCCAACTCCCCGTACATAAACACCAACACAGAAATATCATGCCCGGAAGATCACTTAATCTACTTCCGTTTCATTGGACGTGTCATGGGTAAGGCCATGTTCGACCGACAACTTGTCAAGGGACACATGGTGAAACATTTATATAAACACATGTTAGGGTGGCCAGTCATGTTCAACGATCTTAAGGATATCGACGAGGAATATTACAACTCACTCAAGGGATTGAAGGATATGGGTGCCGATGTGGAATATGCCTATGTTGACTTTACAGTTATGGAGGAGACATTGGGTGTGAAGCAGGAGGTTGAATTAGTCCCGGGTGGTGCTGATATTAACTTGACACAGGATAACTTACCGGAATATATCGAGGCTTGTTTACGATATCGGTTGTTAGGGCGGTATGAGGCACAGCTAAATGAACTGTTATTGGGATTCTTCGATGTTATTCCCGAGCCATTGCTTACCATATTTGACTTTCAAGAATTAGAGTTACTCATGTGTGGTTTGCCGGAGATTGATATGGAGAATTGGATGGAACATACTGAGTATTCAGGAGAGTATGATAGAGAGGGACCAGAACATCAAGTATGCAAGTGGTTCTGGGAGGTTGTTAGTGGATATGATCATGAATTAAAGGCCCGTCTATTGCAGTTTGTTACTGGTACTAGTGGTGTGCCTGCCAAGGGTTTCAGCTCCCTCCAGGGTAATGATGGTAATGTACGAAAGTTCACCATCCATGGTGTCACCCTAGAAACATGTGTGTACCCAAGATCACATACCTGTTTCAATCGTATAGATCTTCCACTGTATGAAGAACGAGAGGAGTTGGTTGAAAAACTACAGATTGCAATTACCATGGCTTCCACAGGGTTCGATATTGAGTAAGGAAAGCGATACTGGTATGTAGTAGGGGTTATACTTTTGATTAAACAATAGGATATAATGTAAACAAACTATCTTAAAGTGATCTACTTGTACCTTTAGCTAATGAAGAAGTATGTAATAACAAAAACTTGTACCCATCAATGGCATGCATGTAGCTCAAGACAGTAATAACTGGCACTCTACTCTAAGACGTCTTATATTGTTGCATCTCCCCCGTTTCATAGTATGACGATATCTTTAGTCATACATAAAGTTAAGTGCATCATCCTTCCAGTGGTGTGACCACGTGACCCGGGATAGATTTCCTAAAAACCTCTTTTTTTCTCGAAGGCTGAATAATGCAGACAGATATTAGGATTAGTCAACGTCGAAGCAAGTTGAATCCAACTGGCAAGCAACAAGATAATTTAGGAATGACTCCTTTACACATATTGGCCTGTTCATCTGTGCAGAATATTGAATTATATAAAGTGTTGGTTGCAAAGTATCCCGAGACTCTCATCACAAAAGATAGATGGGGAGCATTACCATTACTTTATACAGTATGGGGAGATACCCCAGATGAGATTGTTCAGTTCTTGGTAGATAGTTACAAATCAATCTATCCAAATCATGAATTGAACTGGGTGGAGATGGTGGTGACTTTCGGCAAAGCAACTGCCCAGGAAGTTATTCAAAAGCTACTTGATATACAGAAAGAATCTTTCCCTGAACAAAGGATTGATTGGGATCAAGTGTTTGATGAGTTAACAAAGCCCAACTTGCATTATTTTACTAAGGGGAATCTTTCGAGGGTCCTTAGATATTTAGTCAAGTACAGCATGGCTGAACGTATTAGTGCTCTTGGGCCGAGGAAGTGGCGAGATGACATGGCATGTAAACTGGAAGAAGGTTTTTCTTTTTTTGGTGGTGATAGTACCCCAAAAGGGTGGTTTGATGGGGTTAGCCTTAAGCTCAGCAATTATGAGATAGAATATATCAACCTGAAAGAGGCAACAACATTGATTGAGCTTACATTATGGAAGAATAAGATAGCTGAGAACTTTCAAGAAGACGGGCACATCAACAAGAGGGCAAAGATTGACGAGACAGATCGCCGAAAAGAGTGTCGTATCAACTGCGGGGCTGATATTGTGATTGAGCATGTACTACCTTATCTCTTTTAATGAGTAGTAAAGGTTGTTTGGCTTTTAGAAGAAGTTATAAAAGTTGTTAGCTTGGTAACTTTATTTTATCCTCAATCATCTGTGTTATCATTCACCACAATATCAGGATAACGGTGGATACTACTCCCAACATCTTGCTCTTGCACTATTAAGATTGATTCAAATGCAGCCTCTAGATTTTCAACCCATCTCTTTGTATCAAAGAGGGGCGATGAGTCTTTAGAAGCTTCTAGTTGTTGACATACTGCACTGAACCATTCCTCATCTAGTGCACATCTAATCATACCCTCTTCATACTCGGTCATGGTCGGATATATGAGGTCATTCAAGCCAATGGCGTTTAGTAAACTAGCACCCACTCTAGATGCTAGCTTGTCTGTTGTGATGGATCTCATCTCAATGTTGTTGTTTATATTTGAAAGATCAACATCGGCAGCTGACTCTAGTCCGGAAGAATCTTTATCATCGCGGAGCAGTGATATCATGGGCACTCCCATGTAAAGAGCATCTAGAATTATCAAAGTCATTGTTAGTTGGACTACGGGGAGTATAAGACACAGAACAGACAAACAGAACAACAGATACTTACCACAGCCCAAAGTATGAGCATTATAAGCAGGAGTATCCAAGAAGACATTGGCTATACCCAATCGACGAAGATGTTCATTCCTATCGGCCACATCTGCAAAGACTAAACAGTCTTCCATCTCTTTACCAAACTCTTGACATACCCATTGTCTAAGATTATGTTCCATTTCATCACCTGATCGAAGTAGCCAAAGAACTGGTGGTCTACCAGTATCTGCTGATCTAACACGTGAAAGAGCACTCATCCATGATCGAAATGTCGATGGATCAATCTTATCTGGTCGACTATGACAACAGTATACAAAAGCAGATGGATCGATGCCATACTTAGCTCGTAGCTCTGTCCTCTCAGCTTCATTGGCTACCATTATACCATCATCTCTTCCTCCTATGACTGACTTGTGACTGTTTACAAAGTAACAATGTGGCATGTATATTAGTGCCTCCTTGTATTGTTGTCTGATACCATACTTCTCCTCTGGAGGGATGACTATTGGATCAAAGACGGAGTAATCCCATACACTTGATGAGCCTACACTACCAGGAAAACCCATGTAGGAGACGTGTACTGGAAAATGTTGTCTTTGTCTCGGTTGTGTTGGTGGAGAAGTATCCTGCTGTAATCTACATCTACATGCCATAATCTCTGATACAACCGATGTACCCGCATACCCACATAAATCAACGAGTATATCTACTTCATCATCTACAATACGCTGATACATCTCCATGGGTGACATTGTAGATGGTGACAGATATGTAAATTGGTCACTAGATTCACGTATTGCTCGCACTTCTTCTCCATTATCTTCACTAGTTGAGGATGAAACAGAGTAGATATTGACATTGAAGTTATCTTTATCATGACAACGAAAGACATGTTGCATTAGGAATGCAAGTGGATGTTTTGATGTAAAGTCTGGACTTATATAACCAATCCGTATCTTTCTTGATGGGCAATGATTGTGTTTGGTATCCTTTCTATTAGCAGTCACTGTTCTTCTTCTTGGACTGCTGTTTGTTGTTTGAGATGGTATATCGGCACCCACAGTTTCTAATGCCCGATTAGCATAACTTTGAGCAACATTTGATGCCAATTCTAATGATATACAAGGGAACTTTAAGGCATCAAATGGATGTACCAATGTTTGTGTTGCTGTTTGATCACCATAATTATGAAGTAGTAATGATTGTCGTACTCGATCACCATCCTCAAAGTATGTTTCCCATTGACAACATGCTGCATTCGTTCTGTATAGTAAATATTGTGCTCGATCTATCTGTGGTTGCCAATGGTTGAATTGAGTAGATGATGAGAAATCTATATGAGTTGTTGCATCACTGTTTTCCTCGTCTTGGGTAGATGATATATGATGATTCAACCAATATGTAGCCTCCTCAATAGCCAATCGTAACCGTCTACCGGCCTCGTCATAATACTCTCTATCAATATATAATGTTGCCAATCCCATACGATCTTGGAATAGTTCATTTAATTGCTGTTCTGTGAATATAACTTTTGCAGAACTATCTTCAGAACTATCAACTACCTGATTAGACGATACACTCAAACTATCCTTCCATATGTAATACCTCTCCTCTGCCAATTCAACTTTCAAACCTAAACACTGTTCAAACAAACGTGATACCTGTGATGATGTAAGATCAATACTAAATGCTTGAGCTAATATATTAAATGCACCGTCGGCATCTTTATTTGATAGATGTGTCTGTGCTTGTGATAGTAATTCTTCTAGTGGAGATAAGTAGGAGGCAGTATTTGATGGTAAAGAAGAAGGTTGTATAGATGGAGCTGTAGGTTGATCATCTTGTATATCTCCACCTCGAGTGTTGGTGATGGCTAAAAGTAAATGACGATAATGATGTGTGTGATGGGGTTGCCGATTTTGATGTTGTGGGGTAAACGCTAGAGAATATGATGCTAGAGAATATGATGTTATTGCAAGAAGGATTGACACAGCGAATCCATAAGTATACCAAGCCATTGCATTGATAGAATAGACCCCGTCGTTGCCACCAATGATTGTCGCCGCTGCCTGGTGTAGGAGGCAACTCTTTCGTTGTTAGTCAAACGGGCGTGAATCAAAATATTTTTAGCGATCAGACAATGTTGGCTTGAGGTAGAAGTGATAGATGTAAGAGGTTTACATTCAATAGGTGCCGTTCCTCTGATATCCAATTCACTGCATAGATATCTTCTTCTTTATTAGTAGTACCGGCGGGTGAAAGGACGCAGTATCAAATCTCATACCTAAGGCATTCTTTATAAAAATCAATAACAACTGAACGCAACAACAAAATAGTAGGTAGACTTTGGTAATAGTATATTACCAACCATAATACATCAAGTACTACAAACAAACCAGAAGAATAGAGAATGGCGCAGGAAAGTAATACAGAAGTATTTGTATACACAGAAGGTGCGGTAGTACCAGATGATGTGGTTCGTGTACGAGTTCATCCGTCTGTTACTGTGATTCCTGAGAATGCATTTTATCGTCGAGATTATTTGGAAGAACTAGAGTTATGTGAAGGATTATTAGAGATTGGACGGAATGCATTCGAATGTGTAGCTATAAAGCAATTATCAATACCTTGTACAGTCACAGTGATACGCTCAAACGCATTCTATCATTGTAAACAATTAAAAGAGCTGGAGCTTCGTGAGGGACTACTAGAGATTGAGGATGAAGCATTCTTGTGTGTGCGTCCTATGAGAAGACTAACAATCCCTAACACTGTGAGGAGTATTGGTACTTTGGCTTTCTGCCATGCATCATGTAGATTACAACATCTTCAGTTACCAGAGGGTATTGAAAATATGGGGAAATATACCTTTAGTCATAACAGATGCCCAACTCTCAGAATTCCTCCCAGCTTGACTAGAATAACATGCTCATTTCTCGGTAGATGCCTAAGCATGTTTTCTATTGAGTTGTCTGAAGGTATTACAATTGTTGAGCGTACCGCGATACAACAGTCTCATTCCTTACGGAATATTGCCTTTCCACATGATGTATTTATTGATAATGAGAATGCATATATAGAAGAGATTGCTGATAAAGTTTTTGATAGGTGCACTGATTTGCAACAACTATATGAGACAGACCAACAACTTGTAAATTCATTGAAACATAGGTTTGATTCCCTGCCAATTCATAAAATGATATATTACCAATCATATAACAATGTTACTGTAGATCAACTCAATGAAGCAACAAGTATAAAAATTAGTCAACGTCGGAGTAAGATCAATCCTAGCGGTAGTGAACAGGATTGTTTGGGGATGACTCCCCTTCACATTATGGCTTGTTCTACTGTTCAGAATATTGAATTGTATAAAGCGCTTATTGATAAGTATCCCGAGACTCTCATTACTGAAGATAGATGGCAAGCAATACCATTACTTTATGCGGTCTGGGGAGATGCTCCGGATGAGATTGTGCAATATCTAGTAGAAAGTTACAAATCTATCCACCCAAATTATGAGCTGAATTGGAACAAGATGGCAGAATCGTTGTGTCTTGGTCATGCAGCAACATCTAGCATTCAAATGTTGCTAGACGTGCAAGATTCTCCTCGCCAAAATGTTGATTGGCATACAATTATTCAGAAAGCAGCAACGAACCAAACACCAATAGTTCAAGCAGATGTCTTTGAGTTCCTAGCTAAGCATAGCTACTCAAAGCGTATTGATACAATTGGTATGAAGCAGTGGCGAAATGATTTGACATCGGATATTGAAGAGCATGTGCTGATTGAAAATGGCACAATTGATAAGCCTAAGAGTTATATACTTTCTCGTGATCTCCCCAATAGACAAGGTTGGCTAGACGGCTTCAATTCCAAACTGTCAAACTATGAAGCCAGATATCAAGAACTGAAAGAAGCCACGACAGTGATTGAGCTTGTTCTTTGGAAAAACAAGATCAGTGAAGCAGGGAAGTCTATTGATGAAGAGGTCGGGAGTGGAAAGAAGATGAAGTTGGATGAGTCAGCTATTCGGAAACAGTGCCGTTTTAGTTGTGGTGCCGATATCGTTATTGAGCACATTTTACCATATCTCTATTAAGTGCAGTAGCTTGAAGTTGGACAGTGTGAAGAAGTGCCAAATTGCAGGTTTCTTCTGATTATCTGTATCTGTAACAGACGAGGTATTGTAGTATAAAGCTCTAATAACAAACAACAGATTTGTGTAGCAATTAAGATTCTCTCTTTATTATACTTTATTCACTAAGGTTTTGTTAGTGGCCTAGAGATTCTCTCATCGATACTATTCTTAAACAACATAAATAATAAAACAACTTGGCCTAATCTTTCTCCTAGGGTGGACCCATGAGAAAGTGTTATTCCTCATTCATTCTTTTAAGAGATATGATCAGCCGACTATTTGGACACACATCAACAACTATACTTCTTCTTCTCGGGTGTATTCTTCTATATTTTGGGGTGGGAGCAGGGGAGTGTTATGTGTTTACTCCTCGGAAACAAGGTTGACCTTGGCACGGTCCAACTTGGTCTTGAGGTAGTAGGCGTATCCACCAAGTAAGATGAAGGATGCGGCGAAGATACCAATTAAGACAGAGGCGGTGGTGTTGACGGTTCCTGGTCCACTAACAACAACTCCATTCTTGCGTACAATCTTGATACCCTCCATGAAGTTACATGCGGCAGTGTTGGGGTACTGGGCAACACCTGAAAGTCCTGACTCGCACTTTCCTGATGCCTCGTATAGCTGTTCACAACCCTCCTTAACCTCATCAGCATCCTGGTTATCGTTATCGTTATTCTGGTCAGCATCTTGGGGTTCCTTGCATGACATGCACTCGGTACCGATCATGGTAGTTTCGGAGTAGGGCATGGATGATCCCATGAGGGACATGTAGGTGGTCTTGCCTGAGTAATCATCAGCAAACTGGGAGCATGTCTCCTCGGTGAATAGACCAAGGTGGATGGCACTTCCAGAGTCAGAGCAGTAAGCACCGATGAAGTATTGAACCTCCTCTGCCTCCAACTTACGACGTTGGTTATCGTCCTGGATTTCAAGTTCACGGCATTCGGCCATTTCCTGAAGTTCCTCCTTCTCCTCATCCTCCTGCTCATCATCGTTGTAGGGGTTACGGTCAACACAGTATTCCATACCCTTACCCATGTAACAGTCATATTGGCAGATTTCTTCATCGAAATCATCACCTTGGTTCTCACCGTCACACTCACAGTCTCCACCCTCTTGTACCTCAACCTCACAGTTGTACTCCTGATCCTGCTGGACGGCCTCGAAGTATGCCTCGAGATATTGATCCATACCAATAACATAATCACCATATCCAGAATCACAACCGGCGGCAGATTCCATTGAACAGCTTGATGATGGGCATAGACGGAATCGTACCAAACGCTGGGTTGAGATCATAACATCATCTTCACCATCAGCCTCCTCATTGAACTGTTGGTTGTGGTAACATCCCTGGAACTTTAAAGACATGTCGGCAACCCATGTAAAGTCAATTTCTTCGTTAGCATCTTCTAAACGACGTGCTCCGGCAATTAACTTGGATCCAACCTTTGATGTGGCCGAGATGGAGGCACTGGGAGTAACAGACTTGGCGTCTGACTTGACTAGGGCGGCAGCGAGGGCGATAAGGGCGATCTTCATGGTTTGTTATTGGTATTTGCAATGGATATGATGAGTAGTAGGAATTATGGTAAGTTTTGTTAGTTTTGTGCTTAGCAAAAACCTCAACGCATATTTGCCTCATTTCTTGTGCTTGGCATTCATTTCGCCAATTTCATCGGAATTCGGCGATTCGGATGGGTGTCCATTTCGACAGATGGCAAGTTCAACTGTACTGTGGGCTTTGTATTCAGTCTTCTTCCCACTGGGTACTATACTTACGGATTGTAGCTACTCTTCTTCTCATCATCTTCTCTATGTAGGTATACACCTGTTGACTGCAAATACTGTTTGTATTGGTTAGCTCTGGTTTCCTCCGACTCTTAACTTCCCTGCTTCTCTTGTCGATATGTATGGGGGCATAATCGTAGTTTCCAGGAGACAAAAGAGGCCGGCTACTTGTAAGTAAGCAAAAGCAAGGAGCAAGAATGAGCTAGCTCTTCAATTTAATCTATGCAAGTAAGTCTAGGAACATAAGTAAGTTCCCTATTATGCACATAATATCGTGCATCCTTCATAGATACAGGAGATATGGGAGATACCTCGGCTGTTGTTACCTCTATTCCAGTCTACTGGCCTCTCCTCTCCTTTCACAACTTATTCTGCGACACAAACAAGATACACAATATTACATATCACATTCAAAGTGTGTAGGTTAACAAAAGTTTATACATTTATGAACTTCCCACTAGAGACTAAAAACGAGTTGTTGGGATGTTGTTTGTAAAGGAAAAAATGCTATCCACTCTCCCCCCACAAAACAATACCAATACACCTCGCCATTCTAACATTCCAAAACATAGTAGTGTGTAACACGAAGTAAATCCTAATCTCTCCAAATAAGTCAAGAGAGAATAAGGGTACCACTTTATTTAATGTACACCCAATAATTTAGTTTTGTCCAACAGTCTCAATGTTCTTCATAAGATCTTCAACCTTCTCTTCTAAACGATCTTCGGCCTCTGATTGAAGTTTCTTAAATTGTGCCTCGTAGTCTACATCGTCGGCCATTCTAATTGAAGATTGGACAGCAGGTCTGTTTTGTTTATATTAGGGAAAGAGGGATATAAATGTTAGATAATCGAGACATATCAAAAACATACTGTTTATACGCCACACTCCACATCCGCCATCGCCACGCCCGTATTTTACCCCATACTTTCTCCATCTAATCGAGAATAAGCTTGGAATGAGGGGCTGTAGAGCCATACCAATATAACGGAGGCCACCATTAATTCTTGATTAAGGGCATAAAAAAGATACCACAATAAATATAAACCTGTAAACCAACACCGTCCACCGACGACGACAACAACAACCGTATACTACCGTCTAAATAGCATCTGTAACCAATTACAGAGGTAAAGATAAGTAGCTGCATAGGGCTGTTCACGACCTCGTTATTTAAGCCACCAATAATTCTTCCTCATCATCGTCGAATAAATAGTTCCCTCTCTCGTTCAATAAAACCTGTCATCAAATCAACGCACCTGGAGGCAGGAACAAATGCCGAAGCAGATGCAATAGCAGCAAGGATAAGAGCAATCTTGTACATGGTTAGTATTTATTAAAGAGGAGGTAGTAGAGTTTAGTAGGAGTTATACTTAGAGTGGAACCAGCCACGCACTAATTTTTTTCAAGTACGATTTAGGATACCAACCTGCCGGCGGCGGACAGACCTTGAACAAATCTTTCATTTTGGAAATGAGATGTTGTGATCAGTTGATATATCATTTGAATACTTATAAAGTATCGGAGCGTGATATCAGTATGGTGCGCAGTAGTTTGCAATGGCGGAGGCCGCCGATCTCTTCATCTGATAGAATAAGTAGTAGAAAAAGAAGACGGTATCCTTCTTCCAATTGTAGAATGAGTACTGCAAAGATAAAGATATGTTGCAATGTTGTTGCAGCTCTACTACTGCTTGTATGCAGTAGTATCAATATAATATCATTGGTACATGCATTGATAGTTCCACCACAAACGAGTAGGTATAACAGTCGGCTTTCTCATCGGCAACAAAGCAAAAAGATATGGGGTATCCAACAAAATACAAATTCATACACATCTCATGTTCATTCTTCTTCTTCAACAACACAAACCTACATGACAACTGCAATATCAGCAGCACCAAGTAAAGAAGTTGGCAACAATCAAACTCCTTCTACTAAACCAAGAATAAAAGGCCAAGCATCATCAGCACAATCAAATACAAAGAAGAAGCAAACCAAAAAGTCAAACAAGAAGTCAAAGAAACAAAAGTCTAAATCTAAAGTAGTACAAGAAGTAGAGCCATGGAATGCCAATTATAATATTTCATTGCGTACCCAACGTCGTATACAATCTGCTGCATACAAAACCAACCATGTACGGGGAGAGGAGAAGGCACAGGCTATATTACAAACATTACTATCATCATCACCAAATGAATGTAATGCTGCCAATATTGTCTGTGCATTAACATTAAGTTCCAAGGCATTGCCTCGACGACATAGTATCAACTCTCCTCCATCTTCATCCTTTCCTTCCCTATCAACTACAACAAAAGTAGAAGAGGCACTACAAACATCACTCCATCAAACATTATCAATACTCCAAACACTAATTACACAAAATAAATTAACACCACGACAATTATGCAATGCTTCATGGTCATTAGCTAAATATGTTGAATATGAACCATCCCTATACTTATCCTCCCTTAATCACTCACAACAACAACGTCACTCACCACATAAAGGTGCAACTATACTTAAAGATGTCAAAAAGTGGAACCTAAATCAAAGTACAATTACAACAAAAGAATCAAATATGGAAACTCTAATTGAAGATATATTGAATCTAATTGCATTGAGAATAGTAGAACATTTAGAGGATACACGGTATGAAAGTACACCACCGCAGTCTACAAACAGCAAGGCAAGTAAAAGCAGTCTACTAAAGAAGGGACAGAAGAAGAAACATCGTGTACAACCGGGAGAACTAAGCATGTTACTATGGTCATTTGCTACTATTAAACGTAGAGATTGTCCACCGGGTTGGGAGGTACCTCGTCGTTTAGAACGTTTATCGACTAATAGTAGTGGTGACAATGTTGCAAGTAGTGGAGAAGGGAGTGGAGAAGAGGGTGGAGAAGAAGGAGGAGTTGGAGAGGAAAGAGAGGGTGGATATGAAAAGGAGAATGTAGACTATGTAACATTTACAAATGATGGACATGAGGAAGAGAATGTTGATTATGTAACGTTTGTCGAGTTTGATGATTCATTCAAGTCGGCATCAGCAAACAGACAACAGTCTCAAAAGAAGAAGAAGGAATATACAAGCATCACATCGAAACTATTTGATGCTGCCGCCATTGCATTTTGTCAAGGTGAAGGTTCCGCCGTGAAGCAACAACATCAGTCGTCGTCTACTGGCACGGCGGATGAAAACCCAACAACATTACTAAAGGCATGTAAATGGAGTGAATTATCAAATATTGCATGGTCATACGCCACACGAGGTGCATACCGTACTAAAGAGGGTGAGGCTATGTTATCATTCTTTGCTAAGGAGGCTACACGTCGTATTGAATATTGCACTACTACTAGCAGTAGTCAATCTTCTTCTTCAAGTGGTGGTGATAAGGACTGCAATAACATCCTACCACGAGATGTAATACAAATAGCATGGGCACTAGGCACGATGGAGTCCGATAATGTATCAGTTGGTGATTCACTGGTTCATTTAGTTGATGCCATTAACAACTATTGGATAAACAATGGTTCCTTTCGACCACTTCAACGTTGGACATGTGCAGACTTGGTCCAAATGGCAACAGCGTTAGCACATGGTCGACTTGATAATCAAGATGTGTTAATGGCAGTATATGAAGAGTCATTAGAAAGGATACGAATTAGTCGACAAGATCCCACCAAGAAACATGGAGGATTTTCAACTTCGGAAATATCAATCTTACTTTGGGTTCAGGCGAGATTGTACCTAACATCCAAGTTTGGTAGTGTTTATGAATCCTTTCCAAATACTGCCTCACGAGCATTATTGGAACGTATGGATAGAAATAGTGATTATATTGAACAAGGTGAGCTGCTGCCTCCAATGAGGATGCAACATCATGGCTTGGGATCACAAGAACAGGCCAATCTAGCATGGTCACTAACCGTACTCGAGACTTATGATGATAATGTAGTGATACTACTACAGAACATATTCCACGCCGCATCTACCAACGATGAGGGTATTATCCAACTTGAACATGCACATCAATTATGGCAATCGTACTTTCTCTTGAGTAAAGACTGTCCAGAGGCAGTCAAGTATGTCCCCCAAGAATTTAGTCAATACCTTGAGGAGAAATGGAATATTGAAAAAGGACGTCGTAAGACAAGTTCAAGTCGTCATCGTGCCATAAGTCAAACACTATCCTTAATGAAGGTGGCACATCGTAATGAATACGATGAAGATGTAGATGTTGCCATTGTATTAGATGAGGATAGTGTATGGACACATACTGCTGAGGAGGACTTTCCCTCGTGCTTTGATGGCTTTGATGATAATGTAATGAATAAGCAGTGGAAGAAGGTGGCTATGGAATTCGATGGTCCGCATCACTTTACTGTCATGGCATCATCTGGTAAGGATTTGGAGGCCATGGCAAATGGTGAGAAGATTAAACCTCGCGTGTTGGGACATACTGTGCTCAAGTATAGACTATTAAAGAAGAAGGGATGGACAGTTGTTAGAATACCGTATTATGAGTTTGATAAAATTCCATTTTGGGCAAGTATGGAAAGGCAGAGGTATTTGCAACGTGCACTAAAGACTCATGAGAAGATTGAGTTTAGTGATATAGACATATCCGAGTACAAAGCCATGCCATCTACTCGGCACTCGAGATTTGATTGAACTAGAGTAGTGCTTGATGATAAACTACCTAAGGAAAACTAACAACCACAAATGTACGGATAACTATCACGTTCGAAAAGATTTGACTATTACTTTTCACCCAAACCTGCTAACTCCGCCTAGGGGCGAGATAAGGTAGCACATTCTCAATAATGAGATCAGCGCCACAATTGACTCGGCTCTGTTCTCGGAGGTCTGACTCGTCAATCCTAGGCTTCTTGCTGTTCCTACTTTCAGCATCTTGCTCAATTGATGCCGAATCGTTGATCTTCTTCTTCCAAAGGACAAGTTCAATCATTGTCGTGGCTTCCTTCAAATGGTTGTATTGAGCTTCATAGCTTGCAAGTTTTGATTTAACATCATTAATCCAAGTTCGTCTTGACAATGAAGCACCTCCCTCTATCACACTTGACATGTCATTACGCCAGGCCTTCACTCCAATCGCACAGATACGCTTTGAGAAACTACTTTTGAGTAAAAGTTTGAACGTCTCATTTGATGTAGTTGTATTTCGATTTGAGAAGTCATTTGCAATCAACTTATCAAACACTTGGTCCCAATCAATACTTTGATCAGGGAAGGATTCTAGTTGCATATCAAGTAGCTTCTGAATCACATCCTGGAAATTTATTATGCTGAAATGCACCATCATCTCTGTCCAATTGAATTCATGATTAGGGTAAAGGGATTTATAACTCTCCACCAGGAACTGAATAATATCATCAGGTGCCCTCCCCCATACTGCGTAAAGTAGCGGTGGTGCCCCCCATCGATCTTCTGTAATGAGAGTGTCGGGATACTTTTCAACCAATACTTTATATAACTGGATATTTTGTACTGATGAGCATGCCAATATGTGAAGAGGAGTCATTCCTAAACAATCTTGCTCCTTTCCAGTCGGATCCAACTTACTACGTAATGATCTTTTTTGTCCGCGTCTCATATTTGTTGCATTGTTGAGTTGGTCCACTGTCATGTTGTTATATGATTGGTAGTAGATCATTTTGTGAATTGGCAGATTGTCAAACCGATGTTTCAATGCATTGATGATGTTTGTTCCCGAGCCAAATAAATGTTGGAGGTCATCGCAGTGTATAAATGCATCATCCTTAACTTCAGTATCATGTGAAATGGCAACATTTCTTAGATAGATATCACGGCAAAAAACATAACCCTTAATGAGTCTTACACTTTCTGGAACCTCCACAGAAAGTATGCTACAGCAACAACTAGATACTGATCTCATAATTGTCGTGATGAGTGGCATTCTTAATGTTGCAGTAACTGCTCCTTGGAAAAATGCATATTCTCCAATACTTTCGATTGAATCTGGGAGATGAATTGCTGGTATTGAATTATATGCAAAAGCATATCCCCCAATTGCCTTGACAGTGGAAGGGAAGTTGATTCTTTTCAAGAGTGCACAATCGTGGAATGCCATTTTCCCGATCTCTAACAAACCATCACGAAGCTCAATCTCTTCCAATTGTCTGCACTCAGAAAATGCATGTCGGTGGATAATTGTCACTGTAGATGGAATGGAAATAACTTTCAATGAATTGCACTTATGGAATGCACCCCGTCCAATCTCTAACAATCCATCACATAACTCAACTTCCTCTAACTTCTTTTGCTCAAAAAATGCCTCTTCAGGAATTTCAGTAACGGATGGATGAACTCGTACACGCACTACATCATGAGGTACTACCACCCCCTCCGTATATACAAACACTTCGGTATTACTTTCTTCCGCCATTCTCTACTGATTAATTTTACTTTCTTTATATCACCTCTACAATACTATGTAAAAATAAAGTGCATGTAATTTTTGTGCAGCAATGAACTATCAAACTGCCACCGCAAAATCATAGTATTGTCCAATATAAATACTAACGCATCGAATACTTATTAGAGAGCTTTATTGGTACTATTTGACCAAAATAATGTGCAGTAATGCTAATTACTAAAGAGCTTAACTCCCGTTAGGCTCGATCGATCTAGAGACAAAAACTCAGAACTGGCCTATACTTTTCATACAAGTAAGTGACAGCATAAAGCATCATACTGTGCTCAAGTATAGACTATTAAAGAAGAAGGGATGGACGGTTGTTAGAATACCGTATTATGAGTTTGATAAGATTCCATTTTGGGCAAGTATGGAAAGACAGAGGTATTTGCAACGTGCACTAAAGACTCATGAGAAGATTGAGTTTAGTCTTAGTGATATAGATATATCCGAGTACAAAGCCATGCCGTCTACTCGGCACTCGAGATTTGATTAACCATTAGATACAATACAAAATACTTAGTCTTTCACTTTAAACAAGTTTCTTTTCCCTTCACTTAAGTTTAGTTTAGTTCCGAATGAGTATACTACTAACTCTAATCATACTCGTACAAGATATGGCAATACATGCTCAATAACGACATCAGCTCCACACCCTACACGGCACATCTGTCTGCTAGCCGACTCCTCTATCTTCACCCTCTTGGCTCGTCTCTTCTCATTCCTCTCTTGGCAATGGTCATCCATCTTCTTTTTCCAAAGAGCTAACTCGAGCAATGTAGTGGCCTCCTTGAGTGTACGATACTCATTTTCATAATGTACGAGATGATCCTGAACTTCAGCAATGAAATTTCTTCTTCCTTGCTCACTATTTCCTGGAACGATGCTAGTTGTATACACCTTCTTTGCCATTTCAATTTTGTAATGCTTTATTTTTCGAAATCCCATCCTATTCGTTCTTTCCGATACGCTAAGTCTGACTAGATGCCTAAAAGAGCGTGGTGAAATAAATCTAAGATTGGTTCTATCCCAACGAATTATTGCCTCCTCAACGACATCATCCCAATCAAAATGTTGGTCAGGGAAACTCTCTTGTTGTATTTTCCTCCAAACATATCTAATCACATCATGTCTCGATTGAATTTCAACCAATGCATCAAATCTGGCTAAGCTTAATACCATCTCATTCCAATCGAATTCATAATTAGGGAAGAGGGCCTTGTAACTTTCTACCAAGCACTGCACGATCTCGCTCGGTGCCTCTCTAGTTGGTTTATTCCTTAATACCGCATAAAGTAATGGTAATGCTCCCCATCGATCTTCTGCAATTAGATTCTCGGGATACTTCTCAATCAATACTTTATATAATTTAATATTCTGCACAGTTGAACATGCCATAATATGAAGGGGAGTCATCCCCAAACAATCCTGTTGACTGCCGGTTGGGTCTAACTTACTACGCCATCGACTAATCTTCATAACCGTTGCATCATTCAGCTGATCCACACTAACAGGTTCATATGATTGATAATATACCATTTTGTGAATCGGTAAATTGTCAAATCGATGTTTCAATGCAATTACAGTATTGGGGTTATTCAAACGTTCTGTGCCAAATAATTGATGTAGGTCTGTGCACTGATAAAATGCACCGTCTTCGATAGCAGTGGCTGAGGATAATGCTACATTTCTCAATTGATTACAAGCGAGAAATGTAGCCAATGCAATCTGTGTGATATTCTCAGGGATCTCAACTGAGAACAAGGATTGACAAGCTACAAATGCACTTGATTGAATTTCTGTTATATGTTGAGGAATTCTGAAATTGGTAATTTGACATCCCATAAATGCCAATTCGCCTATTAGTGTAACCGTAGTTGGTATTTTCATTTTCTTCAGGCATAGGCAAGTACAGAATGCTTTCTCCCCAATCTCTAGCAACCCATCACATAGTTCAACTTCCTCCAATTTTTTTCGTTCCTGAAATGCCTTTTCAGGAATCACGGTAACAGATGGATGAACTCGTACACGTACAACGTCCATCGGTACTACCGCCCCTTCAGTGTAGATAAATACTTCGGCAGTACTTTCGTCTGCCATTCTATACTCCTGATTAATTGTTCCACTTTCTTCTATCACCTCTCTAAATACTAAACAAGTGCATGTAATTTTTGTGCATATGATGTGTTCTTTTATGTGATAGCCGTAAAATGATGATGGTATATCGCCCCAATACTAAACCAATAACAATTCAATACCGATACTAATAGAGCGGTCCCAGCTATCGTGCACTGGAGGTTACGATCAGGCTCGCTCGATTGTCGAGTCTAACAATTCAGAACTAGCCTGATAAGTGATAGTTAGTAGTAAGTAGAAACACTCTCACAACAACAATAACAATATTATAATAATCAATGACTCTCTGGTCCTTGGTAAGCCGCCGTACCACCTTGGTGGCATGCCGTTATCGGTCGTCGACAATGGGTGGTGGTAGACAGATGAGTAGTGTCGCCGATAGAGATAATATTTTACCCGTAAGTTCTTTTTTGTGTGTGAACAATACTTGCAAAACAAACAATATGCAAGTGCTTTAAAAAGAGTATATACTGGTATTGCAACACTAATATACTGATAATTATATCTTTCTAAAAATTCTCATATACATATCATTTACACCCCAAACCCTCAATAACTTTCAAATAACAACACAAATACATATCATGTGCACAAATTATAATATTATACAGACATCATGGGAAAACATATTCGAACGCTCTTCTAAAATATTCTTCATGACAGAAATCTGGCGTGCATTCTGGTTATCAGGTGAAGTTGCCCTAAAACCAAAGGTAACAATTAATTACCCCTACGAGAAGGGATATCTATCACCACGTTTCCGTGGTGAGCATGCATTACGTCGTTATCCCAGTGGTGATGAACGTTGTATTGCATGTAAGTTATGCGAGGCGGCATGTCCTGCACAGGCTATTACTATTGATGCCGAAGAACGAGAGGATGGTGCTAGAAGAACTACGAGATATGATATTGATATGACCAAGTGTATTTATTGTGGATTTGTAAGTGTCATCTTTATGTGTTTGTTATTCGATTTTGATGGTGTTCGTGTGGTATTGTAAGTATGTATTCTAATCCCCTCTATCTTCTATGTATTTCAATATGAATAAACAGTGCCAAGAGGCCTGCCCTGTGGATGCAATTGTCGAGGGACCAAACTTTGAATTCGCAACTGAAACACATGAGGAATTATTATATGATAAAGAGAAGTTGTTAAGTAATGGGGATAAGTGGGAAAAGCAAATTGCTAAGAATTTGTTAAGTGAACATTTGTACCGTTAGATTATTAAATAGAAGGGTGGATAGGTTAATTGAGGGGGGGGATTGGGTTTGGGGGATTGGAAATATTGTAAACTAAGAAACAAAGAATCGGCGTAATTAATGTGTTATTAAGAGAAAAATAAAGGATTCAATAGCCTCTGTCATTCAACAAATGGGTGAATCCTCAGTCCTCGCGCCCGCCTCCTCAACAGGTGTAGTATAGTATGAATCTTCTAAAAAGGTATTTATAAGCTTTCGGCCCGTATTTTTATATTCAAGTACGATATTTCAATAATTTGCTTTTTGATTTGAGGAGTGAGGATGGCGCCGCGCGGCACAGTACGATTAGTAACCTGAGGTAACTATCTGATATGACGATATGCAGCAACAATACTCAGACGATGGTAGTGATGAAGATTTATCAGGTATCAATTTCCAATAAACAACTCTACAACGAATTATAATAAGATAAGTTGCAAAGACGATATCAAAAAATCCAATGGCTACAAAACAACAAACAACCAAATAAACAGCAAGGGAGTAGATGAAGATGCAATTATAAGGTGTTTTAATATATCAGTCAACTCACATATGAACAAGAGTGATACGGTAGAAGTGTTTGAGCCCATGCCGCCGAAGAAAGAAGTGCCAAAAGCACATTATCAACATCCGATCAGTTAAACAAGAGAAGCAAAAAGTAGATCAATAAGAAAGGTAGTCAAACGATTGTAGAATCTTGCAAAGGAAAGAATATTAGTAGTAATGATGTGGCGATTTCAGAGGCCGTCTATACACCGGATGATGAAGAGAAACTTGCATATTATCCATCAACACAAAAGCAAAATCTCCTCCACATACTTCACATCACATACAATATGTCCTTATCAAATCCCGTCTCCGTGTGCAGTATTACCTATTCTATCTTCATATGATTATACCAGTCAGAGAAGACGATACATATCATTCAATTATAATAATGCCAGCAGTACCGATGCAACGCAAACTTATGCACCATCTTATGCTCAATACCCATTGCAATTGAAGTTGTTTCAATCAAATTATAGTAGATGTTACAACACTTCATCTTCATCAAAATACTTACCATTTGGAGAATGTCAAACAGTAGAAGAATTAGTTCAACTGATGTATGGTAATATGAACAATTCTACACCTCGAAACTTATCAGCATTTTGGTCTTCGGTTCCAAAATTACTAAGAAAGAGTAGGTTTGAGAAAGTACAAAATATCGAAGGAATGAATCATCAACTCAATGATATATTAGGTCATACTTTACAAGACATCAACTCATTTGATTATAGAGACTTGTCAACTGTCGGAATTAGTTTAGCAAAGATTATAAAAAATGTTAGTGGTACCGATGGAAAGAGACTTCCCCGTTATGGCAGTCCTCAACGAGTACTGTATGATCTGATCATAGGTGAGAATTCTTCAAACAAAGAGTTTATCTTCAAGGTATTGGCAGAACCATCTATGATTATCCTGCACAAGTTTGATGCCCGGCATCTATCTAACTTGATTTATGCATACGGACTTGCCGAGTATGTGATAAAGTTTGAAGACGATGGTAGTACACTGTTTGATGTATTTGCCCAATCGGCCATTCCCAACTTGCACACGTTCAATGGACAAGATCTATCCAATATGCTTTGGTCGTATGCAAACGTAAAGTTACCAAACTCCCAACTGTTTGAGCATGCTGGTGATTCAATTGTTGCAATGGATAACTTGAATGAATTCTGGCCGCAAGCTCTATCTAACATATTATGGGCATATGCAACACTGAATGAGCAACATCCAAATCTGTTCGAGAAGATTGCAAATCATATTGTTTCACTCAACAACTTGGATAAATTCAACTCTCAGAATCTGAAAGATATAGTATGGGCATTTGCTACTGCCGGGGAAGCAAACCCAAAGCTCTTTAAGAAAGTGGCAGATCACATCATTTCACTCAATAACTTGAAATCATTCAATGAACAAAACCTTTCCAATCTAGTATGGGCATTTGCAACTTCTGAAGTACCACATCCTCGATTGTACAAGAAAGTAGCAGATCATATCGTTCAACTCCCCAAATTAAATGAGTTCAAACCTCAGGCTATTAAAGATATTGTCTGGGCATTTGCAGCTGCAGGAGAATCACATCCTCAATTATTCAAGAAACTGGCAGGTGAAGCAATCAAAAGACAGCATGAATTCAACCCCCAAGATACAGCCAACTTTCTCTGGGCATTTGCAACAAATGGGCTAGTCGATGAGCATCTATTCTCATCGTTTGTACCAGCAGTGAAGGATAATCTAGACAAATACAATGAGCAAGAGTTGGCAAATGTTGCTTGGGCATATTCAGTGGCAAATGTTGATGCCCCATCTGTATTCAATAATGACTTTATCAACGCTTGTTTGAGGAAAGAGGATGAATTCATATTGGAAAACTTAACTCAGATTCATCAATGGCAACTGTGGCAAGATGAAATAAAGTCAGATCTTAGCCTGCCTGAATCATTCCAGAAGAGATGCTACGAAGCATTCATTTCAAGAGTACCTCGACCATCAAAGTTGCAAGATGATGTAGTATCCATTCTATCATCCATGGGTCTACAACCGCAAGAGGAAGTGTTAATGAAGAGTGGGTATCGGATAGATGCCTTAGTAGAAGTTGATGGAAACAAAATTGCAGTCGAGGTTGATGGACCATCTCACTTTGTTGGCAGAGATCCGATAGGCAGAACAATTCTAAAGCACAGGCAAGTTGCTGCTATAGATGGAATGAAAGTAGTTTCTATACCGTATTGGGAATGGAATAAGCTCAAGAAGGATAGTGAAAAGAAGAAGGAATATCTTCGACACTTATTGGGATTGAAGTAGGTATGAAGCAACTAATCACATTTCGTCACTATCTCCTACTTAGCATTATCATTTGGGTCTATTATACCCTCTGGTAAATCGTGAAACATCAGTGCATTACTTTCGTCACCAAATCCACACATACTATTCACCAAGGTCTCTGGATCTACACCAGTGACGACATTACTCTCACTATCTACTCCAATCTTCTCAGCTAGAGCAGCTACTCCATCAGGAAGTTTGGAGGATCTACCCTGCTTCATCTTCTTGCCTAGCTCTTCCATTCTATTTGTCGGAGGTGCCATTGCATCAGAGGGAAAGATCTCTGCCGTTCGTTTGTTCAGTTTGGCAAGTCCCTCGAGGTTGAATATTCGTGCTTCGAGTTCGGCCAAGGAGTGGTAAAGTGGAGCAGACAAAGGGTTTATTTCAATGCCTTGCTCGAGTAGTTCCCGTGCCTAAGGTGAGAGTGTGTGATAGAGTGAAATGTGAGAAGGGTGAAAATAGGCACCAACGACATAATACAAATGAGCATATCCAACTACTCACACTATCGATTCTTCCCCGAGATATCTCATGATCTGCTAGAGCTCGATATAGTTCAGTGTCTAATGGTGAGCATTCAATACCTCTCCGTAATATCAAACCAACCAAGCCTTGATTATCCATCTTCTCTTCGATCTTGGCGGCCACTAACCACCCTTCTCCATTGGTTTTATCTCTTGTTAATGCTTCACTAATGAGACGCTTGGCTGTAAGGACGTCACCTGAACGGAGTTCTAGACACGCCCATGCTTGATATAGGGGTACATGTTGTGGACACTTTTCTATGCCTGCGGCAAATAGTCTGTGGTTATGGATTATATGAATGTGTAAAATATGAGATATGACCACGTGATATGCCCAAGCAGAACAGAAGTGGAACTACAAAATTCACTTACAATCTGGCCTTGCCTATATCACCCTTCCAACTTTCAAGTGTTCCTATAGCAAGAAATGAGCATATGATATGAACAAAGGCGAACAAAAACATCACAGAGATTCAATATATTATCAAATTGCAGACTTACCATATGCCTGCCATAGAGCACCATGACCAGGCACATTCTTTATACCACACTCAAACAAAGTCTTTGCCGTTCGGAAGAACCCGTGAGTCATCTCCATAACACCAAATGCCTGCCATGCCTGAGCATGACATTGATCACTTCTCAAACTCCTTTCAAACCAACTTCGTGCTGCTGATTCATTATTCATTCGTGATTCTGATAATGCCATGGCTAATAGTAGCTGGGGTGAGTTGGGACTATGATATAGTCCTTGATTTAAGACTGATTTAGCCACGATAGGATTGTTGTTGAACTTTAATTCAATCATTGCAAGTGTGTGTGCTAGGAAGGCTACATTTTCATTCTGTTGTTGTGCACTATGATGTTGTCCCTGCTTCTCTGATTTCTTGCCACCCTTGCTATTGTTCTTCATGTCGTCTATGGCGTTGCTACCACCGGAGCCATCCCCGCCGGTATCAAAGAGTGCCAACCCACGCTGTAAAACACTTCTTGCCGTATCAAGATCACCCAATTTCAAATGCAATTTGGCTAATCCATGATATACACTCGAAGCATCTGTACAATTGGCATTAATACCAGCCTCATATAACTCCATGGCACGGTTGGTATTACCCTCTTTCAATTCAAGGTTACCATATGCATTGTATAATGGACCATGCTTGGGATCAATTAATAATGCCTCATTGAATAACTTTCGTACCATTGTTATATTTGGATCTTGTCCTCTTTTCTTGTCCTTCTCTTGACCATCTCTACTACTATCATTACCCCCACTGCCTCCCTCTGGACTTCGTAATTCCAACAATCCATATGAAATCAAAGTAGGGACATTAATTTCAATACTTAAACTAGCACCATATAATTCTCTTGCTTTTTCAAAATTACCCAATCGTTCTTCAATATTACCTGCCGCTTGTAACAAGGTATAATCTTTTGGATACATTTTCATACCCCTTCCTAATATCTTGCGTGCTTCTACTAAATTTGTTTTAGATTCAAGTTTTGCCCATGCATTGAATAATCGTCCATCTTTCACTGGGAAAGCGTTACGTAATGATTTATTGGTATGTTTGTGATGTTTTAATTGTTTGATACATATTTCCTTGAGACGCTTTTTGACTGTGGAGTCGTCTACTAATCCATTGGAGGTGCCTAATCGTGCTAACGCGACATAGGCACGTGAATCATGTACAATTGTACCACCATTACTATCCTTATTACCACCATCTGCATTAGGTTCTAATGCCTCCTTGAGTAATTGACTAGCCTTATCAATATTATTATATACACGTTCTTCTAGAGAAGAGGCTGCTAAATATACCTCAATCTTTTCACGTTCATTATATATTTTGGGTATATACTTTGTATATAATGATTGTGCTTTATCAGGTGTATTATTCTTAATGTATAATTCACCTAATGAACATACCAATGCTGCACTTGGTTGTTGTTGTAATCCCTTTAGATAACATTCCTCACCACGTTGAGAATTATTATTATATTGTACTTCTAAGGAACCTAATGCATGATTGACATACCCGTTATATGGATCAATTTCCAATGCCTTGTTGAATAATTCCGATGCTTTGTGAGGATTTGATAATGATAATTCATACATACCCCATGCATGCCATAAATGGATTGATTTTGGACAGTTTGTTGTACCTACTTGAAAGATTTGACGTGCATTCTTATATTGTGGTTGTTGCTTTGTTGTTGTAGTTGTTTTGGTTTGTACTAATGATATATCCATATCATGCTGATGAGTACTGTTATTTATCTCATTATCTCCCTCTTTAACTCTACCTTCCCCAACTCCACCGCCAACATTCAATCCTACACGATCTCTACGACTTTGTAACTTAGCCAATGCCAAATATGAATGTGAATCTTTAGGTTCAATATTTAATATATCTTGAAGTAGCTTTGTAGCTTCCTTCCACTTTCCTTGTTTTTCAAAGGAACGTGCTTGGGAATATAAATGACGAATGCGGCGTTTTTTATTCTGAGTTGCGGATGTTTGGTAGTAGTTTCTACCCTTCTTTTTATTGTACCTATTCTTCTTATACTTGCCTTGTTGCTTCGACTTGTATTGTTTGTTGTATTGCTTACTTCTGTTTTGTTTAGTATGCAAAGCATGTTTTTCCAATTGTGATATTTGTTCATTTGTTGAGATGGATGTTGCAATTGCTCCCTTTATTGATGCCTTGCTAACTAATGTACCATCTGATGACGAAGATGATGTACTGCTACTGCTTTGTTGATACAATATAGTAGAGTGTTGCCATATTATATCAGGTATAGTCGAGCTTCTTCTATCATTGATGGATGATGGTTTTTGTAGATGATTTGAAAATGAGGATACCTTCTCTATGATACATATTATACTGAGCAACACCGCCGCCCAGTAACTGATATTACTGTTACATCTCCTTCGTATTCGTTTTCTTTTGCTTGTATTTGGTCTATTTATAATAGTTGCAGAGCTTCTATGTCTATGTGGACATGTCATGGGTGATTGATAAAAAAATGATCACAAGATGTGAATAAAAGAAGAGTGTCGCCTATCCAACCTTATATGGAGTCAGAACTAGAACCCAAGCAACAGGGACTTTGTCAGAGACTATCTAAAGACTATTTGAGGTTGTGTAGAGGATATTCGACGCCGCTAATTTGAGCTCAATAGCATGCATTGATCTCGTCGCTCTGACCTACCCCCATTTTTCACTGGAGCGGTATCCTTTTGACGTCATTCGAGGATAAAGGAGAACAATAGAAGAGAGTATAATAACAAAGGAATTTCAATTAGTGATATACTGCAATAAAAGACCTTAAAAGGAGGAGGAGGAAGAAGTGTTGGTAGTGAGGTCTCAACTCGTCGACGAAGATACCACACACTAAACAATTTTGCAAAGAAGAACAATGATGATGGCTTTGATATTTGCAATAGCTATCGTGTGCTTTAGCTTGTCATATACTGAAACATTCTCGTATACTCAATGTATATCTACACAACATAATTTACACTCAAGACATATATACAGCCGCAATATCCCAGCGGTATCATCTCTTCCAAGAAGATATTCAACAACAACAAAATTATACAATCTATTCCCAAAGGATGAATTCGATAAAGATGATTTCCTAGATGATGACGACGACGATGATTGGGATTCTGAAAAGTATGAACCAGCAGTAGCAGCACAAATACGAAAAGCAAAACAATTATTAAATGAAACAAAGAAGAAACAGAAACAACAAGAAGATTCCTTTCTAGATACTGAACTCATACCTACTCCTCCTAAAGAAGAAGAAGAAACAGAGAAAAAAGTATTACCATTCTTTGCAACTAAACAACGTGAAGTCGATTCCACCAAAATCAAATCCAAAACTAAATCAGGTGAAATAATAGCCGATGGTACACAAATGGCAACACTCTCCAAATCAGAGGCATGGGAAAGACGTTCCTTATCACAAATGTTTACTAAAGAAGCACGACAAGATTGGGATGGTAATGATGTAACACAAGAGAGTAGTACGACATTGGCTGATAAGGATGTTGCACGATCTATATATAATTTACGAAAGAGTATGCAGAATGAAGATTTTAAGAAAGTATTTGATTCTAGGAATCGTTTTATTGGTGAGGTTGAATGAAGAACGGAATAAAGAGAGGAAGGTATATGATATGGGGAAGGGGATTGTTAGATAGGATATAGATAATAGAAAGGAGAATTGGACAAAGTGGGGGAGCAAATATGCTGTTTGGTCATATGATGAATTAGAGAATGGGTTTAGCGTAGAACTCCCATAAATCTCCTTTTTGCTATTAATACCCTTGATTGGAGTCTCTACTTATGCATTTTAAACTACCTATGCACCTAACAATGATCGTAAATATTGTTCCTTCTTCTTGCTATCCTTCTCGAGCTTGTCCCATTCCCAATATGGTATTGAGACAACTTGTATTTCGTCTAGAGCCGCAACTTGCCTGTGCTTTAAGATTGTACTACCCGTCAGTTCTCCACTTCTACCGATAAAGTGAAATGGTCCATCAACCTCAACCGCAATTTGCTCTCCATTCACTTCTACTACTGCATCTATTCGATACCCACTCTTCAATAACACTTCTTCTCTTGGTTGCAGACCCATTGATGATAGGATGGATACAACATCATCTTGCAAATTTGATGGACTAAAGTCTTGAGAGATGAATGCCTCATAACATCTCTTCTTAAGCGATGAAGGCAAACTAACATCAGACTTGATCTCCTCTTGCCATAAATGCCACTGGTAAATCTGTGTTAACTCTTCCTTTTTGAATTCATCCTCCTTCTTCAGAAAATCGTTGATAAACTCATTATTGAATACAGATGGAGCGTCAACATTTGCTACTGTGTATGCCCAGGCTACATTTGACAAACCTTGAGCTATAAATTCATCTAGATTTGCCTTCACTGATGGTACAAGTGATGAGAATAGACGCTCATCTATTTGACCATTTGTTGCATATGCCCAAACTGTATTTGAACAATCTTGTCCATTAAATGAGTTCAAGTTATTGAGTGAAATGATGTGATCAGCTATCTTCTTGTACAGCTGTGGATGTGACTCTTCTACTGTTGCATAAGCCCATACTAAATCTTTCTGCGCTTGCGGCCAGAAATCGTTCAAGTTGTCACGTCCAACAATATGATCTCCTACTTTCGTGTACAGCTTTGAATGCGACTCATCTAATGTGGCATATGCCCATATAATATTTGAAAGAGCTTGTGGCCATAATTCATCCAAGTTATTCATTGCAACAATTGAATCACCTGCTTGCTCAAACAGTTGCGAGTTTGGTACCTTTACGTTTGCATACGATCAAAGCATATTGGATAGGTCTTGTTCATTGAAGGTGTGTAAGTTGGGAATAGCTACTTCTGCAAGCATATCAAAGAAGGTACTACCGTCTGTAACAAGTACAACCTCTTTTGCAAGACCAAATGCATAAATCAAGTTGGATAGATGGCGTGCATCAAACTCACGAAGTATTGGTACTGAGGAGCTTGCAATCTCTCTGAATATATATTGTTTAATCTTCGAATCTTTGCCAATGAGAACCTCTTGTAGTATTTGATGAGCACTGCCTTTGGTAGGTCTCTTTCTCTTACTAATCTTATCAATAATCTTTGCCAAACTAATAGCCAGTGTAGACATATCTCTAGGATCATATCGATCAATATCTTGTATACTTTTAGTTGATATCTTATCAAACTGATGGAACATTTGTTGCTCTAGTTGTTGATTACTCGTCCTAGGTCCTCTCCCCCCAAGAAATTTGGGCACCACTGCCCAAAATGCCGAAACATCACGAGGGGATAGTATATCTAAATTATCATATGTTGCAGTAAGTGCCTCTTCTAATGATTTCATTTTAGACATTCTAGGAACTCTTCCTCTAGTACCGCGGCCGCGATGGCTTGAGGAGAGCTTTCGAGATTGAAACAACTTCAATTGCAATGGATATTGAGCATAAGACGGTACATAAGTAAGTTGTGTTTGTGTTGCATCAGGAATACTGGCATTATTATAATTGAATGATGAGTATCGTCTCATCTGACTGGTATAATTATATGAATGAAGAATAGGTATTACTGCACACGGAGAAGGCAGAGTAATTTGATCAAGAAATATTGTATGTGATGTGAAGTATGTGGAGGAGATGTTGTTGTTGTGTTGATATAAGTTTCCCCTCATTATTCGGCGTATAGGCGGCCACTGAAATCGACTCAACATCATTACTAAAATCAATTACTACTACTCTTTCCTTTCTAATGCTATTGCTTTAGACTCATACATGGCAGCAACCCGCCCCACTTAGCTGCGTTATGTGACAACAAATGACACGTGAGTGATGAGCGATTAAACGGTACCATCTTATAAAGGAAGTAAGATGATGTGGGGACTTACTTCTCAATAGTATGCTTCTGATGATATGGCTAGTGGCACTTCTTCATCATAATATACTACCACCTTCAATTGCATTTTCGACTACAGATTCATCGCAGAAGAAGAATGACATCCATCATCTCCCCTCATTAGGTGGAATCACAAGTATCTTATCATCTCCTCATGTCCCATTCGATACATCAACTTATTTCATCGGTACAAAACGTGGCAAGATAAAGCAAGTTAATATACCAATACACAGTGTACAATCAAATGATATACTACAAACAATACAAATTGAGGATATTGAGGATACAAATGGAACGATACTTAAACCGTATCCTATCTTCTCACTTTTAGATTATGACATGCCAAACAATCATGATGTATTGGCTGGAGGAGGAGATCGATATATCACAGTATGGAGACAGAATGAACAGGGAGAATGGGAGGTAGTAGATCAACTTGGTCCACATACTGGTTGGGTAAAGGATCTAGCAACATGTAGTTGCTCGTCATCTG
>Ga0075439_14161_pt1 | contig 33692 bp, 30 predicted proteins | sample MintriSingleCell_FD_74264 | JGI IMG/M metagenome (GOLD analysis project Ga0075439, IMG submission 74264) | Marine eukaryotic communities from Monterey Bay, USA to study complex ecological interactions - Minidiscus trioculatus JGI Plate_4_G5... | ecosystem: Environmental > Aquatic > Marine >... | reverse complement strand
ACAACGTGACTTTTTCGGAGGACACACTTACGAAAGGACAGATCGAGATGGAGTTTTTCACTGTGCGTGGACACCTGCTCATCACTCAATTGGGAATATAAATGAAAGAAAGGCTGGAGAAGTCTAAGAGCAAGGAGGATTAATGGATAAAGGGATGTACTATAAAAAGGGCTGGTCGTTCGCCTCTAAACGATTATAAAGTGATAGACAGCTTGGAATAAACACAACACAATATTCTAGATAGACACTATATTCAACTTACTTTATTATATCTTTCAATGTTTGCATATGTGAAAAGGTTCAAGTTTTTCAGTATGCTCTTGATCTACAACTCCTCCACCATCGTACTTCATATTCAATTCGATCATAACCAATATACAATCACTGTAACATTATCAGTACTTCCACGCTTCAATGCCTCCTGAACGAGAACTGATGATACCCTCTCCCTACTTTCACTTCCATTCTCATGAACATAACTACGAACAATATCACATGCCTCTTGATCTTCCATCACATCCCAAAGGCCATCACATGCAACGATTAGGAATTCATTTTTAGTATAAGGAGAAGAATGTTGATCATCTGATTTGTCATGTTGTTGAACGGCAGTCTCATCTTTGGCACCACTGCCTTCAATTTGAACAACTGTTGATGACAGATATGGTCGTGCAATTACATACTCCTTTAATCCATGATCACCTAAACTACGTGCCACGGCAAGTACACCAAGCACTCGACCACGGATCATGATACCTCCAGCATTCTCAATTCGTTCCACTTCCTTTTTATCTGTACTTTTATGATCATGTGTAATACGTACAGCCTTTGTTCGGGTAATTGGAAGTTCATTTGGTAATTCTGGGTTTGGAAGAGATTGCTTTGACGACATTGATTTGTTGTTGGCCAAACGAGCTTTTGTTGATGATAATACAGCCCTTGCGTCACCTGGAAGATGCGCATTTAACAGTTTATAAAGATGAAGAGAGATGGCAATACTTCTGTTAGTTCCTGTGGTATGCAAAGGCAATCAAGGAAAGGCAAACTAAGTCCAATGAAGTAACCAAAACTACCAAGACTTTGCTTAACACATGAATCCATTTGATAAAACAATACAAACGCGGACTTTCCTGCATTGGCAGCATGGATTGTAATTGCTGATAACTTGCCATCAGTATCAAACTTGGGAATAACAACACAGCATACCACGGTAGCTCCTGATGTTGTAATCCCATCCATACGTGATTGAATATCCGTAAGAAGGAATGCACGTTCGAGAGCTGTTTGAATGATTTGGCTCTCCTTGTCATATTCTGCATTAGTATTGTTAGCATTCTCCTTGTTGCGTAGTAGTAGTTGATTATTACCATTACCATTGTTGGTATCACCATCAAGACGACGTTTCTTTGACTGCTGCTTTTGTTGCTGTTTTACATTATTACTATCCCCATTATTCTTCGCTGATCCATTCATATTATTGTTAGCCTGCTGCTCACTTAAACAATGTGTCCATTCCTTTGCCACATTCTTTGTGAGATTATCTTCTAGATAACTATAAACGATACGAAATAACAAAAGAGTATAATGTATGAGGTGTAAGTTCTTGAATGGCTAATGTAAATTGGGATAAAGTATGAAATAACAATTCTACTTACTCAGCAATCTGCCGACCTCCGTGGCCATCATACACGCCTAAAAGAGTAAAAGAGAGAATAATTTATCAATTATATGTAATAATATACCCGTTATATTCCACACCAAATAACAACAATATAATTAACAAATAAATACTAATATACTTACCTAAAAAAGTTGCATGATTCGGAGCACCCCAGCTACCTGGTTCATTAACGACGTGAACATCCTCCATTGTATTACGACGGATTGGATTCATCTCCTCGCATACTGATACAATCATGGTATATATTTATGCTATTTGATCTGATAGTCAAGAAGAAACGATATTTTTTTCAGTTGGTTGAATGCGAGTGGATTGATGCGGATGTTGCGCTGATGAGTTAATGATTTATGCGGTGGAAGAAGATACTAATAAGGATAAGGCCATTCGACGAGACGCTGATACGCTTATCCACTTACGGAACAGCGTGGTTCAAACAAAACAAACACTCGCCCGCCATGAATGAGGCTTTTCAAGATTAGGATACCGGTGCGTCCTCATTGAAAACGGGAGAGGCCTCAACCAACTCTCATAATTAAACTTCAATCATCAACCATCAATCATCGGCCATACTCTTGGCAATATAAGGACGAGGAAGATTGACATGATATCATCAATAGCGACACGTCAAGTGTCTACTACTTTGCGTCTTCGCCTTTCATCAACTTCCCTGATCAATAAAAGCACTACTGTTCAACAACAATTAAGAAGATTTTCTAAAGATGTAAAAGATGCAGCAACTAAGGAACAGCCACCAAAAAGTAGCAGTAGTAGTGGTAGTAGTTCATCATCATCATGGTGGGATTCTGCTGAATTCTGGGGTAGATGCGGTGCTTTAGCCGGTTGGGGAATGAGTGGTGCCGCAATATATGATGCATTAGAATCATCTCCTGAATTGATTTCATTAAACATGACGGGTGTATTACTTGTTTACTCATCACTATTCGCACGATGGGCATTTGTAGTTAAACCACAAAACTTACTATTGGCAGGATGTCATGTTACAAATGTTGCCGCACAGGCTAATCAATTACGTCGTGCTGTAGAGTATAAGAAGGAGAATGGTAAAGGTAAGTTATCTATTTATTTTTTATATACCTTCTAACGCTGTTGTCAAGTACGCCTCTATATCGTAATAATGATTGAAGTTTCTTCATCAACCAATGAGTGTTGTGTACGGCAAAAACCGGATGCGGCCGTGAGAGTGATGGATTGTGATACAAAAAATCGATTTTGCGAGTGTGGAAAGTCAACAGCGTTTCATTGTGAAATATGTGATATCAATGCTTATCAATCCATATCTAATTATCACACGTCTTTGATTCTGTAACGGGACCTCACCATCAAAGATGATGAAGTTAATGATATATTGCAAAAGGCAGCGGCAACTGTTGTGGGTGGATTGGCATGTGTGGTGGCTGGACCAACTGTTCAAAGTGCACTTGTGAATGCAAATCTTGGCCCTATATCGACTGTTGCGGCTGCAGATGGTAAGATATATTGTGTGGAATGTATGAACAATATTTAATATGTCTCAAACTCATCCCTATCCAACTCACATCCTCACATCATTAACTAAAAGCCGGCCCTTTTACTGTACACTTTTGGGCACCAATGAGTAAATGGATGATATCTGGTGCATCATTTTTAGAACTTGACCGCCCTACTGAGAAGATATCGTTAGCACAATACTCTGCATTAACGGCAACGGGATTCTTCTTCTCTCGATATGCATTACTTGTATCTCCAATTAATTATACTCTATGTTCTGTTAACATTGCATTATTTGGTAGTTCTGCTTGGCATTTGGGAAGGAAGATTAAAGCAGACTATCTGAGTTAAGAGTTTGTATGTGATATTCGAAATTGATTCATGTTTGATGAGAGCACTTTTTGTGATAGAATCTAGATAAAGTTTCATCTAGTAATAGTTTCTCTTAATACTGTTGTTAACATCATACATCTACTCCTCTTTATAGTCATCGCCAGCACCATCAGCTAGAATCTCCTTAAGTTCAACTCTTATTTCATTAACCTCGTCACCTTTTAATGTATCTCTTACAATACTACATTCAACCTTAAGATTAACCATTTCCAATGCACCCCGTATTACTCCACAATATAAATTAGAATACTTTAACTTTCGTAAATCTTCATTACCACTCTGTTCATCGCCCGCGGGTAATTCAACAAATGCCGATAATGGATTGTCTTGTAAGTAAATTGAAAATGAACGTTGATCTTGTGAGAATGCACCAACTTCAGCTTGTATACCCAAGAACATTTTGAAACCAATTTTGGCAACAACTTCGGCTGTGTCTTTTAGTGTTTGGCATTGTGTTGCTAATCCTAATCCGGCAACATCTGCTTTGCTTAGAAATTCATCTACACATCGTACACCTATGGAATGTCCTATACGATCTAGTTGGGCATTCACTTCAATTGGATCTTCATAATCACGTACTGTATAATATAAAACATATTGCAATAATGTTTGCGTTAGTATGGAAATCAATAACAACAATAGAGTCGAATAAATAAAACAACAATAGAGTCGGTGCATCAAATTAGATACATAATCATTAAATACATACCAAGCTCAGTAACTAAACTACCATAAGTGAGGGCAAATAATTCAGCGTTAGCTTTGGGCATCTTAGCCCATAGTGCTTGACCTGCCGCGGATGCTTGTGATTTAGAAGACATACTACCTTTAATCAATAATTATGTACTTATCCTGACTTATCATAGCAAATTTGAGATTGAGAGCTATTTGGGCTTTATTTTTTCGAACCTGGAGACCAAAAATATGACCACCGGTCTTATAATACGCAACTCACCCCGCCCCAACCAACTTCTTGACCAGTGCCGATAGAAGAGGCATAGTGTGAATAGTACGGGGGTAGAGTGAAGAGTGTATACTATATATTGTGTGTTTACTCGTTGGGTATTAGGCGGCGGCGGTGTGTGCATATCATATGCGACAATAAGAAGTAAAGAAGGTCTTTGCAATAAGTGCACCTTCGCTCAACTCTCGAAAATAGTTGCTAGCAATACTCATACAACCTTATTATTATATATATTATGACGAGAGCACAATCAGTTACCTTCCTTGATGGTGAAAACTCCATGATTGAACCTCCTGAAGATTATGAGATGATATCACCATCATCTTCGGCCATAGATGGCTATGATTCATCTTCAATAATGCCACAATCTCTACCAAATAACAATTTGGCATCAAACAATACAATCAATACTGCAGAAACAACACCTCCGACATATACAATGGTAGATGAGGCACAAGAATGTTTAGCACAATCATTACTAATGTTCTTATATGCCGACTTACGACTACTAAGCGCTACCGGACGTATTAATACCAAGTTTGAAACACTCTGTATAGATTCAGATAGAGTACCACGAACATCATCAGCGCAGCTGGCACAGCTTGTCAATAAGGATAGTTGTTTAAATAATGAACAATCTCAATGTTGTGAGGGTGTATCACCAGGACAAGTTATGGCAATACTATTCGTTGAATTACGTCAAGAAGTTATAGCCCAACGTCGTAAAGCTAAAGAAGCATTAAAGAAGGATAAAGGTACTAATACATGGTTACCAAATATCAATGAAGATGAAGATAATCTAGGACCTGAAGATGCAGATGATGATAGTGATGCCGGCGTTATGAATAAAATTACAGACCGTAAAGGTCGGAAGGAGTTTGAAACAGATATGCATGCATTAATTAGATCCTATAATGATATGTTAGCACAGGATTTAAAGGGTATTCCTGAAGTCAAGTTGGAAAAGATGTTTACAAATCCATTAAGAAGGTCAAATGTGGCACGGAGAAAGTCGGCAGTTGCCAAATTGGTACGAAAACAACCAAATGATGGAACAAAGTGGAAGCCAGCCGTAAGCGCCATGAAATTGTTTTCCTTTGATGATATTGACCCACCCACTTCATCAGTTGGTGATTCACGACAAGGTACTAATATTGAATTATCCATTCTTGATGATGACGACGAGGAAAGTAAGGGGAGTAAAAGTAGTGTTACTCGACGGATAGGTAAGTTGAAGGGAGCAGCAAGATTTGTTGGACGTTCTTCAAATAAGAATAAAGCACCACAACTTCCACCGCCGCCGCCAACTGGTATGATGCTTGAATCATCCCAACTACCTGAACGTGAGTTAAGTGATAGTACAGCTAATAGTGGTGGTACTGCTGGTATAATGAAGGCTAGTCAAGCTAGTCGTCCTCCTCCGTTAACATTGATTGAAGAAGTAAAATCTGAATCTGAACGGGAGATTTCTGGGTCTGAAAGAGGTATGAGTGATGTGGAGTTGGGTGGCGAAACAGAAACTCCAGAGAAGAGTAGTAGTCTTTATAAGTCAGCATCAACAGACGAATTGGGTTCAACGTCAGATAATGGTGGCTTGGATACCCCGGCTCCTTGGAAGGGTAGTAAAAGTGGTACTAGTACGCCTGGAAAGTTTAATCAGTATTACATGTCCTTACGAGGAGTACGAGGTCAGCCTCGGGAGCTTGATTTACAATCCGATCCAGGTCCAAATCAAAGTTGGGCACCCGGAGATACATACAATTCTGAACTTACCTCCGGCATGGAAAGTGGCACTAGTGGTACACAACAAAGGGGAGCAGGTTTGATTCGAAAACCAAGTAATATAACAAAGCAATTAAATGTGATTAAGCAGGCAGCAACAGACAAGGTTGAAAGGATACAAGAAGATCATGCCATGTATAATAAGTTATGGATTCCAGCCGATGACTATGAAACTTTTGCTGGTGCGGAGGATGTCGGTAATAAGATGCTACAACTGAGATCTAGTATAAATCTTGATTGGGGAGGAATGGGCGTTGTTCCAGAATTGTCAAGTGAAACCTTCAGTGATCCTGGACGAGACATGTCAGAGAATGAGTTGTTAGATTTTATGACAAGATGTATCGAGTCTCGTAATGTTGATTCATTGGACTTTATGAGCGACTTCTTTCGAGATAATACCGTATCACAAACTATGGTCAAGAGCAATGCACAAGTCGTTTGGCTGCAGGATTGGTACCCGATCAAAGACTGTATATACGCAATCTCAGTCGATAAGAAAAAGAAACGAGTACTGGTTGTATTCAGAGGAGCTACAACTCGAGCTGATTGGGCTCATGGCTTTGATGCTGCAATGAAGAGGGGAACAAATCCAGTTAAGGATGACTACGACGGGAAGAAATCATATGTTAAGATCCATCGAGGCTTTTATACCTACCTCTTCCGAACACGAAAGGATACATCGACACGAAAGTATGATGAAATTGCCAACAAAGTGTATGAGTATGGTAAGAAAATGATTGGAGATGACTTCACCGTAACTGTAAATGGTTATAGTCTTGGTGGTGCTCTCAGTGTCTTGTTTGGGTTTTATGCCTCGACAGATAAAAGGTTCACGAAGAACGGTCCGGTTAAGATATTCTCTTACGGTATGCCATATGCTGTAAGTCATACATTTGCAGATGCTTTCCGACACCAAGAGAGGAGCAAGAAGGTGCAACATGCTCGTTTTTACAATAGTAACGACATTGGTAAGTGTTGATAGTTTGAAATTGATGATACAAGAAAGATATTATGATTTCTCACCACAATTCTATCATTTTGTAATGCAGTTGCCCACCTACCCTTCAATGTCAAGCCATCGAGTAGAGGAAGTAACTTTGTTCATGTTGGTATTGATGTTAAGCTATATGGTAAACGATATTATCCTCGATTCTACTACAACAAGAGATTAGGTTCCATGGCTTCTTATTGCAGAGCGATCAGACTCAACTGCTTTTTCAATATGCCATTTCCTTGGCAAATCAAACACAAACATGGCCTGGATGAGCTTCAAAAGAGAATAGCAAGGGCTAAGCTTTACGCCGATGTTGGCAAAACAACGAGAGAAACAGCATTTCTTATCCGAACACTAGATGAGGCATATGAGCACATGGTTTATAAGAACCTAGAGTATGAGTATGACAGCATGTTTAACAAGAGCATGAAATCAAAGCATAAATCAGCCGCAGAGGAGGAGAAGACTGAACGTGTCACAAATGTAAAGGGTAGTAAAGATAGATAAACAGTTATCTGTAATTCATCTTTAACTTAGCTATACAGAAATTCCATTTCATTGAACCTTCTTGGCACTTTCATCTTGAATATCAATCTTGTCTTGGCTCTGTTTTGCAATTCCAAAGAGACTCTTTGATTCAGCTTGTTTTGGAAGCCAATTCTCTTTAAACCAAACTATCGTCTCATCCCAACCCTCACGAAATCCAATAATTGGTTGAAAGTTTAAATCCTTCTCGGCTGCTTTAATATCAAACCATCTATGCATTGTCAAGACGGTAACATTAAACCTGTTCAACTTCATGGTAACACCGAATAAGTTTCCAATAAATTCACATATCGTGGCAACAAACATTAAAAGACCTTTTGGAAGATGAGCCTTATCCCAAAGTGAAGTAAAGCCCATACCTTTCACTGCCTCATCAAGAATCTTCCAAAAAATCAAGTACTGGGATGTAGGATGAGTCTTTCCATCGGTAACAATGTAGAACTTGCCAAGTGCTGGACTATCAGGATATAGAGCCTTTTCAGCTATAATCAATCCATGACAGTAATTGTCGACATGAGTGAAGCATATACGATTATATCCCTTCCCAAAGACACGAAGCTTTCCACTCTTGGCTGCCTCAAGTAAATTGGGTAGGAATAGATTGTCCTTCGGACCATACACTTGATGCGGTGCAACTGATACAGTCATGAAATCATTACTACAAGCTTTTGATATTTCCAATTCACTCATTGCCTTTGTTTCTGCATATGTTTGCATATACTTGTTTAATGGTAGCTTTGGCATTTCATCTTCGGTAAGACCGTCAACGTCTTCTCCAGTAAATCTTGTTGAGGGTGATGAACTAAATACAATCTTACTAATGCCGTGTTTCTTTGCTGATTCAATAATATTAATTGTACCCTCATAATTCACTTTGTAGTATAGTGGTTTAGGATGGAATGGTCCAACCGCTGCGGCACTGAAAGTATAAATAAGTTTTGTATAAATTAGTGCACTTCTTGTGCTCGAAAATATATAAAACATATGTACAAAATACTCACTTATGCCAAACACAACCAATATTAGGTATAGATAACAACTTATCAACTGCATCTTTATCAGTAATATCTCCCACACGCCATTCAATATTAGGATGTTTCCATGCATCCTCAGGTGGAGGTACAACATCGAATGAAATAACTTTCTTCGCACCACGTTCGATGAGCATTTCAACCAAACGATTACCAACGAAGCCTGTACCACCTGTTACTACACATATATCGGGTACTGCTGGATAATGTCCCTCTTGAGTAGCCTTACGTTGGAGAGGACTGCTTGCTGGAGCTGTATTTGAGGTACAAACAAAAATGTTGCAATAGTAAGTTTTTTTGTAGTTGTTAAGTGCATTGCATAATTGGAGAACTCAGCAAAAAATAATAACAGAATATTTTACATACCAGTCAGAGACGTATTTGCCATGATAGTTTGCAATAATAGGATGAAGATTGATATGAATAGCCGCCAATGCTGCATAGGTGGTACATGTATGGATGGTGTCCTCTCCAACTTTTTATGAGAGTGTAATTTGCAAGCGGTATCCTTTCTATCCTCGCATGCAGGCGGCAGGCGGTTATCAGTTTCAAAACAAGTGACAGTAGAAGTTCGTATCTAATATGAATGTGCCGTATCTCTATAAAGTCTATCATTTCAGAATGTTGCAACTTATGATATTGTTGCCGGTAGTACTGACTCTGATTTTGGGTATAGATTTTGCATCTGCATTCTCAGCTGAAACATCGGTGTCCAACATCAAACAAACTGCAAACAATGATGTTATTGGTAGTAAAACTAAGAGAATTGCAATAGTTGGCGCTGGAGCTGTAGGATCGTACTACGGTGGACGTATATGGGAGGGTATGAACAACAAAAGTGATGATGATATTGATACGCAAGTCATGTTCCAACTACGAAATGAACACTATGATCATTGCACAAAGCACGGTATTGATGTATCAAGTTATCATGGTGATTTCTCAATACCTCCTGACAAGTTACTTGCATATCAAACTACAGAGGATATGGCCAAGAGTGTTAATGATGGTGGTATCTTTGATTGGGTTATTGTTGCTTTGAAATCAACTTCAGTGAGTATATATCTTTGTCGAATGATGCATTTCTTTTTATATCTATCTAACAACTATTACAATACGAATACTTAGTTGGATCAAGTACCAACGTTGATTGAACCATTACTATCATCTGAAACTAGATTACTTATGATAATGAACGGGCTTATAGAAGAAGATTTGATTGATATGTTACAGAAAAAGAAACTCAAATGTAAGACGATCTATGGGGGCATGGCTCTCATATGCAGTAATAGATTATCGCCCGGAAAGATAAGCCACACATACGGTGGAAAGCTAAGATGTGGCGTTGCCTATTCGGCAGATGCAAACAGTGACGATGGTAAATGGGTAGAATCAGATAAACAAGCAATACTCGACCTCTTGGAGCCAATATCTGCAGTACCCTTTGAATTTGATCCTAACCTTCGAAGAGGAAGATGGTGGAAGAATGGTGAGCCGAAATCTTGTGTTAATGTCAATTCATTCTATTCTTCTTAACCGTCCTCTTCTAGTTTGGAATCTACCATTTAGTGGCATATCAGTCTCGATGGGAGGTATATCTGTCGATCAAATTGTTAATGATCCTTCATTGAGAAAGCTTAGTTACAAGATAATTGATGAAACCATTGCAATTGCTAATGCAGATCTCAAGAAACATGGATGCTCAGATGATGAGCTACTTGGTGATGAGACTCGTGATGAAATGATGACATTGAGTGATAACATGGGCCCTTATAAGACTAGTATCATGTTGGATTATCAAGCTCGAAAACCTATGGAAGTCAAATACTTATTTAGAAAAGCAGTCGATCGAGCCGATGAGTTAGGGATTTCTGCTCCTTATTTGGACAGTATCGTTTCACATGCCGAAGCATATCAACGGCGTCACAATCTATTCTGAGTAAGACACTGGTTAAATCATATAACATATGCACTTATGCATTATAAATATATAATCTATCTCTTCGGTGTCATTAGCAAGGCAAGCTTAGCTGCCACAGTCTCCCTCCGCGAGGCCATTAGATCCTCAATCCTCCGTTGCAAGTCTTCACTTTGATCTGAAGTAACTACATTCTTTTTCTTTCCTCTGGCCGGAAACATAGTCTCCAGTACATGCTCCATTTCACTCGTTGTCTTCTCAATTTCATTCTCACATTGTTGTGATGCATCCATGAATTCATTTGCAGTTAAATAGCTGCTCGACAAAGATTCTGCACAGTTTGTAATGAGGTTGGACATACTCTCTTCATTTTGTCGTTCTACTGTGGGCGCCATCGCCTGTTCCATGTGAATAGCTGACGATTCAAAATGACGATACTTTTTGTATAGCCCAACTTTCCACGACTTCTGTTCAGTACCTTTATCATCTCCTTTGTCAGCTTCTTCCTCTCCTTCTTCCTCCTCTTCTTTTGAAGCCATCTGCTCATCTTTGTCAACAGCAGGCTGTTTTAAATCACCATTATCACTTTGGTTGTTATTCTCTGCTTCCTTTGCCGCTTCCAACTTCTTTGGATCTTCTGACATTGAAGACTGACTATCAGGCTGAGGATCCTTTTCCGTTTCATTCTTCTCCACCGCCTCTAACTTGCTATCATTTCCTTCCATATCTTCATCATCTTCCGACAATAAAGATTGACTAGAATGTTGACTCTCAGGATGAAGCTTAGCCTTGGTATCGTCACAATCTTTTCTTCCATTTTGTTGTGATTCATGTGTAAGTTCTGATGATGCCCCTGTATCCTTGCTCTCGTGTTTGCTGCTACTATTAGCACCATTCTCAGTGGGTGCAGATTGAGAATGTGACAGCGACGAACTGGCACCATTGTGCTTTGTGAAAGTTGTATCCTTCTGCCCATTTTCAAAAGTACTACTACCCGATTTAGATGGAGAGCCACTCTTTTGTGGTGATGTTGCTTCTTCTACTGGACATTCAATAATTTGTTTCTTTCCTAAACACGCCGACCAATTCTCTTTCATGAAGGTAAGGTCCTCATATTGCAAAGCATTTATATGAAAGCTTGAATCTTCAAATACTTTTGGCCAAGAGTGGAATGAAAGACCGGAGCCCGGTGGTGCCATCTTCCAAATTGTATGTTGACTGTTGTGCTTCCTCTCTTCAATATCAAATTGCTGTAACAATACAGTCTGAGCATTCTTGAGACGATTCTCCACTGTGGTCTCTACTGTTGCCAAGGTACCCCAAATACGCAATGTTTTGTCATTAGGAGTATCATTAGATCCAGAAGCATTACCATCATCCTTGGTATCTTCTTTCAATGAGAATACACGGAGTACACATGAACTAAAAGATATGATTAGACATGATGGAACTTTGGTTGATTTGGTTGCAGCAATGCCATCTCCAGTTTCATTTCGCTGCCGTTTGGATGGTGGGGATCCCTTCTCTTTATCACCTCCTTCTTTACTAATGCCTTTATCCGTGGTAGTATCTTCCTCTTCGTCATCACCAGATTGATAACTAACATCCAAAATGGAAGATTCGTCAACATGAAATACAAAACGACCCCCAAATCGGAAAAGTAATGTCTTTGATTCAGTATCATTACTCAATTCACTTGTATCCTGCTGCTGCTGCTGTTGTTGATTCTTATCATTTGGAGTTGTTTCATCTCCCAATTCAGATGATAACTTCTTTATAATTACAGCCTCCAAGGTGCATAAAGACGGGTCAGAGTTGGTTTGAAGTTTCAAACTTGATTGTTCCGTGACTGTATTATCATCTACATCCATGTTATCATCATCATCAACTGTTTTAGCACTTTTGGACAATTCCTTAATGGTAGTGTCTTGGTGAAAGAAAGCAGGTCCAATAGTATTAGACGCTTGTTTTGTATGCAACATATCATCATCTCTACCTCTCTTCTTTCTCATACCATCTTCACCATTATCCACAACGGATATGTCAGAAGATAAAGTTGGTTCAATCGATACCACAAACATTGACTCCTCTTGAAATAATACCATTGCATTACTCTTTGATGGTGTAGGTGGAGTAATTGTTGAACCGGACATATCAATACTAATATCATTATTATTGTTATCGGTAGTGGCGGTATCCCATACCTCCGACTTCATGGGACGTAGAAAGTTTAATGATCGAAGAAATGATGCTCTATCCATTGTTAACTAGTTGTATACCAAAGCATATTAATTAAATAGACACAAATAAAGGTACAAATACTCAATAAGCACATGAATAAAAAAAGCGTTTGTATCTTAATTTGAGGTGAATGAATGTGAACTGTGAATGGTGAATTGCAATATTGTATGAGGAGAATTAAAGTGGAGACTTTGAAGAGAGGTGCATAGAGAGAGTTATTAATTCGTTATTATATCATATCTATATAAGCGTTGTTAGCGGTGCCCATTTTTATTGCAATCACAGAGGATACCAGCTTATAGAATCTTGTAATTGTTGCAACAACAATCTGTGATCACTGTTGATAAGCCTCGCGTATACATTGGTATTGTACTATACAAACAATAAAGCAAGAGTTACATATATATCAGATACCATACAACATAATTGAGCTATGTCATCAGATAAAGAAGAAAGCAGCAGTAGTACTATTGAAGACAAAGTTGTCATCGAGCAATTATTACTAAAGATTGATGAAGCATTTATATATAGAATACCACCAATGAGATCAGCGGATGGACACAGAGCTGAAGATTGGAACTTGGCAAAACCACTCAATACATGTTCTCTTGTAGTAAACCGGAGAGATAATGATTTATGCATCAATATAATGGCAGAACGTCCCAAACCCAATGCGCCGGAGGGAGCTACAGAAAGTTATCTCTTTGCACAAAGTATCATCAAGGTAGACTTTACCAATCCATCTCATAAGATTGAACATTGGGTTAATCCAGTAGTAGATTCATCACGGTACTTTGCAGTTAGAATAGAAGATGCCAAGACAGGTCGAGAGGCATTTATCGGAGTAGGCTTCCGCGAAAGAAATGATGCTACTAATCTAAAGTTTACAATTGAAGATTATATCAATTCATTGAAACGAGAAGAAAAGGCAGCTGAACTTCAGAAACAATTTGAGGAATCATTGACAGTCGGAGGAGATAGAGATGATTATAAAGTCGAAAGATTGCCACTTCCTAAATCAAGTCTTAGTTTAAAAGCGGGTGAGAAGTTGCACATCAATATTGGTAATAAGAGTCCAAGTTCAAGTAAACAACCCAAAGTTAAAAAGACTGGAGGTTTACTAGGATTGAAGAAACCGCCGCCGCCTCCATCAGACGATCCAGATTCAACTGTTGCAACATCAAATGAAGATGACGATGAATGGGGGGATTTTGCTGAAGGATAAGAAGTAAGCTATCGCGAGAACATTTCAATATGTAGCATACATAACCGACGAGTATTGCTCTTGAGCGTTGCAGATTAGTGAAATAAAGCTATCATCTTTGGGCGCAGTGGTATCCAGCCTTAAGGATACCGGTGTGGCACTCTCATATTTTTCTTGTATCTACCATGTAATAGGATAGCTGGTTGCATCATAGCTATGCATACTGTAGTATCGTTTTATTATCTCATATAAATACTATTCATCATGGGTAAAAAGGGAGGAGGACGTGTACGCGTCAAGCAAATAGGTGGCGCTGGGAAGATGCCTCAGAATCCACTAGCTGATATGCAAATCGCTCCAGAAGATCAAATTTCTCTACCACCAAAACCTGATTCTAATAGCGGTTTCCTCTTTTGGCCAATGAGTAAGTAGAAGTATTGTATTATCTATTTATGTGTTCTCATAGTATATGCACTGCTATGTGATTCTTTTGATGTATAATTTCTTATTCATCTATTCTTACTATATACTCTGCAAAATTATGTATGTAATGCACAAACAATAACAATATGATTATACTCAAACGACTTGATATACAGGCGAGACTTTCTCAATGAATTACAAAAACTTTAGTACTATATATCCAAATTATATTGATTCAAACAAAACTGTCAAGATGGGTAGACGCATTGCAGCAAAGGATGCTATACCAGAACCGACGTGTCAAGATATTCATGAGGCATTGATAAGTATGGACATTAGACATGTGATTCAACCACATAAGGGGTATTCACGCGATGCATCGAGTAGATGGGACAATCCAGGTCGTATACTTGTTGATCTAGAAGGAGCAGTTGAGAATGGTGTACTGCAAATGAGTAATGATGGTGCATTTGACTTGAGTGAAGTGCCAGATATGGATGTTGATAATGATGAAAACAATGTCAAGAATGGAGAAGGGAAAGGAAAGAAACAATTGTTGAGACAATTGGGACGAACTGTTAGAGATTTACCTGGTAGAAAGGTACGCATTGAAGCAAAGAATAAACAATTAGAGGAAGAGAAACTGAAATTAGAAAAGGAGATAAAAGCAGCAGCTGCGGCCACAAAGACCAAGGCTTCCAGTGGAGGTGGAGGTAATCGAAAGAAGAAGGGAAAGAAGAAGAAGTAACGATGGTTCTATTAGTATAAAGTATAATACTACTGCTATTTTAAAGTGGTCTTATCATGCACAACTTTTACTCTATTAGCTGTCCTCGTTGGTAGATTCTTATTCTCTCATCAACAACTTCAACTTTAAACAATCCAAACACCATACCCAACTTGCCCCACAAAACAGACATGCCACAACTCGGTCATAGCATCATCCAGAGATAATCTCCCCTTCTACTTCAATATCTACCTTTGGTAAGTGGCTATTCTTCCTCTGACCTGGTAGGTGCACCTTACTTCCTCACACAATAAACAAATCCCCTACTTCTCAATCACATGACAATACCACCTACAATATTAGTAAACAAACCTATCCCTGCAAACGAAGGAGAGAGAAAGAGCAAAATATAATATCACATGACACATAATCTTCACATGACACATGTTATGTTATTTTTTGTAATTATTTTTATACAGTCTATATTTACTCGTCGTCATCACCGGCAGCGGCCTTGGCAGCAGCACGCTTCTTAGCTACACGACCTGGAGCACCCTGTCCGTATGGCGAGTTGGCAGAGATATCGATATGCTTCTCTGAGCTGGTACGGACATTAAAACTAGGAACATTCACAAGTTGTCCCCCAACACTAATGTGGCGTTGACGGATCAAAACACGAGCATGGTGGATCGACTTGGCAAGACCCTGCTTGAAGACCTTGGTTTGTAGACGACGCTCCAATAACTTTTGGGTAGTAAGCTGAAGGATGAAATCAAGCTCCAACTCATCCTCGGCAAGGAGACCATAACGGTTCATACGACGGAGGAGGGCAGCACCCTCGAAGATACGCTTGGGATCCTTAGGGTCCATGGTAAGAAGGGTACGTGCAGCCTTACGGAGCTTGGCAAGAGCATACTGACAACGCCAGATCTCACGCTTACACCTTAGACCATACTCGCCCACGAGTTTGAGCTCAGCATCAAGACGTTCCTTCTCGTAGGGACGACGAGGAGTCTTGAAGGTCTTTCTGTAATTACGGTGCATAGCGTTAGTAGGCATGATGAATCTCTATTTCTATATATACACGATGACTGAGTCAACAATACTTATTGATGCTTGGGAAAGGAAGGCGTAGTAGTAGTACTATATTGCATTAGTTGCAAAGGCAGATTTATGATTTTACTGAACCAGTTTACCTCTTATACTAAACTTTTCAATTGGGAGTCTTTTGTTGTTAATTGGAATTATATCTCTTTTGTATGTGTTCGTACGTTCGTTTCTTGCCTTGGTCCTTAGCTCGGTATCCACTCGGAATCCATTTTTCTTGGTGGTGGTCATGTAACTCTGAAATTCAACATTCCTTTAATATTACTGCGTTTAGTCGCCGTACTCACTAAACTTAGTTGGGTGCTCGAATGGACTCGTCTGGCCATTAATATGCTTACATTTGGAATAATGTACTCTATTTTATCTAGCGGTGCAACCAAATTAGTGCTGTCCTAGTTTCACAATTTCAAAACTAGTAAGGCACGTAACATCGCGCGAAGGAAAAGGATACCTCACTAAGTACCTAGGGGTAGGCATACACCCCTTACTTGACTAAGTTCATCAAAGATTCACTCTCAAGCAAGGAAATGTGAATAGATCTCAAGAGTGCTTACCTATTTAGTAGACTCAAATCATACATTGATGTAGAAGAATCTCGTCTCTCTTCGGGTTGTCTATTGTAGAGATGGGGACAAACTCGAGAAAGATACCCGGTCTTATTTGAGATACTCAAGAAACAACACTCACAGACAAATGTACATCCTACCTAGTGATTTAACTGTTGAGTCTCCTTTATGTACACACAGAGAAGTAAAGAAGAGCTTAAATAGAATACAATATACAATGATAACACATACCGTGATAATATTTATTGTCCTGGTATCCTCAAGTAAGGAAGTGGTATCCTAGCCTCGATCCGATCCACCGTGTGATCTCTTTCCTCCTCTTCATTCTTGCTGTTGCTACTTCTCCATACTAAATCAATAATGAGGTACGACTTAGGGGTTCATGTGAACAAAATCGAGCAACACTTAAAATGAAATAGACTTATCAATCACTCCGCGACCGTCATTTTCCGATACAATCCAAGTACCATATCCTCAGCATCCTCGTCCAATACTTGCTTCATCTCTTCCAATAACGAAGTTGTTGTACATCCTCCTTCCTTCTGTAACTCCTTCATGATAAAGTCAATGAGACTACTTTCCTCTTCACCAAGAAACTCAACAATCTGAGAAGTAACAAACTTTTTCAATGTAGCCGCGGCTGACGATGAAGGTAGAGTTGGAAACTTGCTCATTGGCGCAAGAATATCCTCTTTGGTTGTTTCAACAACAAATGTTGATACTGCTCCCTGTTGCTGTTGCTGTTCTTTGTCAGCTGCCTCGTTGGCAGCACGAATTTCACTCAAACTCTTACCTCCTTCTACCATATCAAGCTTTTGTTTCCGAACATTAATATCACGATTGGCTTCAGAGGGTACAAACTTGCGTTTCTTACTCTCTCCTTCTTCGACGCCATTGGACGCGGCCGCTGGAGGAGCTGCTGTAGCTTGATCACCTTCGGTAGTATCACCGTTTGCTTTCGTATCATCACCATCCTTTTTCGTCATCCACGCAGGTAAATTCGATACACCTCTACGTCCCGTGTCGTTAGCAGCTTCCACTGGCGGCGGTGGTGGCGGAGGCGGAGGTGCCATTTCCTGTTGTGGTGGTTGTTGAACACTACCCTCTTTCCTCTGTTTCAACAACGCCATCTTCTTCGCCTCCCGTTCCTTCCTACCCTGTTCAATCAACTCTTTCACCTTCTTACTCATACGATCATTGATAATTTCCACACGACGCTTCTTACCTTTGAAATTTTGATCCTCAAGACGTCGTTTGAATTGTACTACACACTTGATCACTTCTGGTGCATTCAATGGATCGGCATCTTCATCATAGCCCGATACTCCCCCGGCGGCGGCTTTTATCTTTGCCATGTCCATTTTAAAGTTACCAATCCCATCATCATCTGGAGCATTTGTATTGTTTGTATTGCCATTAACCGCCGTATCATCAGTTCCGGCAGCAGCGGCATGTCCACCCCATTGTTGATTATCATTCGTTACATAATCAACACCAGTCGATAATGAACCTTGAAGTCCCTGTCCATTGGCACCACCACAATCAAGTTCATACTTGAGCCGTAATGCAGTTAATGTTTCTAATAATTGATACGACATTGTTGGATCATTCGGACTTGGATCATCCATTGGTACTTTCATATCAGGTGGTGTTGGATTTGTGGTTATTTGATGATTAAATAAATGATACACTTGCATGTTCTTGAGTTGCGAGAGTGTTTCGTAGTGATTGGTTTGTTCTTCCTTTGTGTATTGTGACTCTGCAGCTGGCTGCTTTTTGTCTTCTCCATTATCATTAGTTGAAGTAGTAGCCGCTTCACCATTCTCGACAGTAGTAGCACTCGTATCATTCTCAACAACTCCATCAACAACAGCAGCACTATCATATATTGGCTTACCTGGTAACTTATTCTCTTTACCAAACTTTACCAATTCTAATATACCCCCCGCAAAGTTCTGCGCGCTACTAAAATGACCCATCTTTACAACTGCCACACCACCATGTGCACCCTTCCATCCTAATTCATTCATGATCTCCTCATTGGTATCATTATTATTCGAAGGGGGTAACAAACCCCGTTCCTTCATTTGCCGATGTTCTTCATTCGAATTTGGTAAACAGCAACCAACATGGACAGTACGCGCTGAACTACATGGAAACGATGCATCACGTATAACACGCACGCCACGTAGAAACGATGGTAGGTTAGTTAATATTATTGTTTGGGCTGTATTCTGTTGATGATAGTTTAAATGGAGTGAGTCTAATATACCAATGTAATTGTTTGGTTCGAGTGGATTGTTGTTTGGTGGTGGTAATGGAGGCTGCTGTTGTGGAATTATTGGCATTGGTATTGCTCCTGGTGGCGGTACGCCTTAAATCAATATAAATGATTATATCAATTGTATGGTACATATATATAGTATATTGTAACAACAATTGCAAAGAAGAAGACATGGACATGAGATGTGCAAAAAAAAATGCTAAGACATAAACCATAAAATACTCACCCGGTGGTAAACCATGAGGAGGAGGGGGTGGCATTGGAGGCATACCCATTGGCGGAGGCATGCCGCCCATATTAGGCGGCGGAGGAAACGCTGGCGGTGGTTGATTGTTCATTGTATCACTAGGTATATCGATCCTAGTGCAATAAATTATGAGAGCTATTTTTATTTTTAAGAATTTCAACACGTGTAATGTTTGCCGAGCATGCAGAGATATCGTAGATATCGTAGATGCAACACAACTTGGTGGATATCAACATTATTGTACAGCCTGGTAGTGCATTATTATTGATTTATTCATTTATGCATAGACCATACGGTATTTGTCTATACATAGAAAGAGTACATGGTCAAATTTGAACAAATAATATTATTAACAAAATAGGTACTTGCAACACAAACAATACAACACAAACATAATACAAATACACAATCATGCCATCTAAAACAAAAAAGAAGGCACAGGAGGCCTCCAAAAAGGCGCAGCAAAAGAAGAAGGAGCGAATGATTGATGATAAGACATTTGGATTAAAGAATAAGAATAAGTCTGCAAGTAAGTTGTAGTAGTGATATGTTTGTGTCTATTTTTTTTGTATGCATATCTTGGTACAACATTTTCTAAACCTATATCCATTGTGTGTCTACTGATGATATGTCTTTTTTGTTTGTGCACATCTTGTGACATACCTATAATATGTATATCATTTTCTAAACCGGTATATCCATATGTCTAACTATGCAGAGGTTCAAGCATATGTAGACTCAACAAAACGAAGTGTAATGAATGCAGGATCCGATGCACAATCACGTCGGGAAGATGAAAAGAAGAAGCAAGAAAAGAAAGCACGCAAGGCAATGGCAAAAGCGAAGAAACAAGAACAGGCAATGCTCTTTGATGAGGCATTAAATGCTGTTAGTAAAAAGGGACCAAAGTTTGGTGGTAATGCCGGTAAGGTTGAAGCTAAAGGTAGAGATCATGGTGATGATGAGAAGAAAGGTGGTACTAGTCGAGCTATGAAGATGATGTATCAAATGGATGCCAAGGAAATGGAAGATAGATTGAAAGAAGACCCGAATTATGTACCAACGCTTGAAGATAAGGTTGAGGCACAAAGACAGGAAATGTTAAAGAAACTTAAAGCATCTGGAAAGAAGGGTACACCAGTGACAGAAGAAACATTCAAAGTATGGCAAGCAAAGAAGCGAAAACGCAAGGAAGATGAGGCAAAGAAGTTGGTTGCTGCTGAAATGAAAAAGAAGAAGGGTGGTAAGGGACTAAGTGTATTGAGTGGACGAGAATTATACAATTATAAGAAAGACTTATTTAAAGATCAGGATGCTGAGGGTGGAAATGTGGTAGATGCTAATAAAGAAGATGAGAAAGATGATGATATAGCAGTAGTGGCCGACAAAGTCGACAAGGACCTTTTCTTAGAAGGGGATGATGACTTAGATGATCTTGATGACGTATGATTAGCGGTCATGTAGTAATCCAGTTGAAAATATATAATTCAATTGGATTCTCTATTTGGATTACTCGTCTCATTACATACATATAGTTATCCCTCTCTTTAATCTTCCAAGTCTTCATCAGCATCTACACCTGGATGTAATTGGGCAAAATGAGCATGATCTGGGTTCTCTGGAATCTTATGCAAATATCTTCTCATTTCCTCTAACTTTTCAGGGGTAAAATCGCCTGCGATAGCACGTTCATGTAACTTCCTCTGTAGCATGATAATTTCCTGATTGAGTTCTTCTTTAGTCCATGCATTGGCTGGTCTCTCAGTTGTAAAATCGTACCAATCAGGAATATATTTGTTCCTAAACTCTTCATCGTATGCAATCTTCCTTCCAAGGAATGGTGTTATTAGAAAACAACATACAAGTGATGAAGCTGTGCAGTGATATACAAAAAAGTTAGGACATATCGTTCATAAAGCATATTGTACACTTGTATACTCACCTATACCTAATTGAAGGTAGAACTGCTTATCCCTATGTCTTCTATCAAACCTTGCCTTCTTTGCGGCGATTACCTTCTCTGGGGGGTATGAATAATACGCCTTCATACTTTCATTGGCTTTCTCCAATGCTGCCTCTACTTCTTCTGCTGTTAGTTTTGTTGCATCCTTTTTTGTTGTTGATGCTGGTGCAGAGAATCCACGACGTACTGCTGACGCTGGTACTCTGATTGAATTGTATACACTTGAATTGATAATGGTTTTATTGCATCTATTGATATTGTTGCAACTGGAAAGGATAAGACGAGGTGCTATTCTTTGAAGACTCATGTTTTGCTCAACCCACTATACTATTATTGCTTTTACTCTTGCACTTCTAACCCCGACAATGTTAACCTTGCTTCTGCTTGTGCTTGGTAATACCTTGGCTCAATAACAACAATATATTACACTCTTACTCTTCACTCACTCATTCAACTATTGGAAGGTGATATAAGCAAGCCTCTCTGTCGGCGGAGGAGATATTAATTATATACTGTGGTCGTATTATATAGTTCGAGATTGTTTGGTAGCAACTTCCAACATATCCACATACATAAAAACACCCACATTAGCAAAAAAATAAGAGACATCAAAATTGGCATTTCGGTGCATCAAATAGTTATTGATACTCTGCTCTAATACACACTGCAGTGATACTAAAGAATAAGATGACAGTACCATCCACAATAGATGAAATGACGACTTACGATGATGATTTAAAGCCGCCTCAAGATAGGGAGTTTGAGATACCAAAAGATTTTGTTCCACCACCACCAAATAGAGAGGTTGGTGAGTTATCTATATTCATTGTGTATATTGCAAATTGCTTATCAAAATCTATTACAATAAATTCTCAACCCCATATCCTCTTCTCTATTGCTAATCATATGCTATTATTGTTTTGATATTATACTTGCACATACTTTTTATATTATGTGCATATCATTGTGAATGTAAATACACATCATATGCACAATTGAAATGCACACATATGCACAATATCATATATACCAAAATAGCAACGGGAGTTGCAAACCTTGGAAATACATGCTACATGAATGCAGCTCTACAGGCATTGGCACATGCACCTGAACTATGCCATGCCCTTGATGCAGAGAGTCATGTTAAAAATTGTCCCATTGCAATTAGAAATGAACGTAGGAGGAAGAAACTTATCAAGGAGGGTGTCATACCTCCCACTGCTACTATTGTTGGCGGACTTCAACAGCAGTCACAAGATGGTAATGGAAGTGCTAAATCTCATAAACGTTCCAACTCTGCATCGTCTAACATATCAACTGGATCGACTGGTAGCAAACGATCTTCCAAAAAGAAGGATGATACTTTGTATTGGGATCCCGAGTATGAATTCTGTACATTGTGTGAAGTGGAACGTTTGTTGGGACGTGTTCATTCAAGACCTGAAGAAGTCGTGAATGATCCTGAAGAATCAAGTGATGGATCCATCAAGTCTAGTGGGGAACAAACTACCCCAGCACCTCAAGCTTTATCTCAAGGAGATGGACCATTTATACCCGAAACGTTTGTCAGTGGATTCATGTCCAAGGTAGCACCATGGTTTAGAAGAGGCGTACAAGAGGACTCGCATGAATTCTTGAGGTTATTGATTGATGCCATGCAAACTAGTTGTAAGGGGGCACGACCTGCAACAGCAAATAACAAGGAAGGTCATGATGGGCCAAGTAGGAGATTGAGACGCTCAACATCATCCTCGTCCAATTCATCCTCCGACAGTGGACATAACGACGAAGCTGACAAAGAGTATCCATTCCGTTTATTTCGTGGCACTGTTGAATCAAATGTTACTTGCTCAGCGTGTAACTCAACGTCCTGCAAGATTGATCCCTTTGAAGATGTTGGGTTGGACATTCTTCCTGTCAAAACTCCCTCATCATCATCAAGAAGTGGATCTTCCATGTCATCATCCCGATCAACTTCACCTGCCGCAAACATGGCACTGGCCAATATCACCTCGGCCCTTGAAAGGTTCACTAGTAGTGAACGCTTAGACTCGGGATACAAGTGCGAGAAGTGTGGAAAATTGGGAAAGGCGACCAAGACATCACAGCTAGCATCCATCCCTCCCATTCTAACCCTTCATCTCAAACGATTCCGTTATGGGTCTGGTGTAGGTAGTAAGAGGGGAGGAGGGAGTAGTGTATCCTACAATGAAAATGCTGTATCGGGAGGAGGGTCTGTAGGCACGGCTTCAGCAAGGAGCAGTCGATCGTCAAGAGGTGGAGGCGCAATCCCCCAATCTGATTTTGATATGCCATCCGTTGGAACGTCGGGGTCAGCCAAGATTGAAGGTCATGTAGGTTTTAGTCATGTCCTTGATATGAAGCCTTACCTCACACCCAAGCTTCAACAAACATTCAAGAAGGCAATCTGCCGTCTCTTTGCGGTTATTGTGCACAGCGGCAAGAATAGTCATTCAGGTCATTATGTATCCTATGTTCTGAACCTCGACAAAAATGAGTGGTGGAAGATGGATGATGCCAAGGTCGTTCGTTCAAATATTGCCGAAGTGTTAAACGCCGAAGCGTACATGTTATTTTACAGGGTTACTAACCACCCCGTGGCAGAAGAACTGAAGAGTGTCGCTGATTCCAAGTACGAGAAGGCACGAAGGATCATTGATGAAATTCGCAAGAGGGAGGAAGCCAAGAAAGCCGCCGATGAGGCACAAAAAGCTGAAGCTCAGAGAGCTGCCAAAGAAGCTGCTAGGGCACTTCAAGATATAGTTGACAAGTCTTCTTCTGATGACAAGATTATGGATGCGGTGTCTAATGACAATGAAGACCCTACCGCACCCTCTCTCGGAAAGCGAGAACGTCCAGTGATCGCTTCTGGTGAAGACTGGGTTCGTAATGCCACCACACTCTCTCCCGAATATCTACCCCTCTTTACTCGTATCCAAGAATTCATCACCGATAATGTCACATTCACGCCTGAATTCTTCAGATACATCACAGAGGAGTACAATCGTATGAGCGAAGATCTTACTGTTGGACGTCGCCTCAAGAACAACAAGCGCATCAAGACTTTGCTAGGGAAGGGGCCTGGTGGTGTATACCCTCCCGAAGATGTGGTTGGTGGTGGTGAAGATATTCATGGTGGTATCTTAGATCTGTTTCATCAAATCTCGACTATATATCGCCAGAGTGCCGGCGGCAACAGCTCGTTCATTCTACCAAAGATTCCTGAGGAGGTTGAAGTAAGCACAGCTACTTCGGATGTTTGTGCTAGTCCTGAATTGATCATTCCCCAGGATATTGGCGAGAGCTATGATGGAGCTCTGTAAACGTGGGAATAGAAGGTTTGTGATTGTTCTTTACTTGTAGAAATAGCTAAAATTATTTGTCAGTTTAGATAGAAAAGGAAGTCGTATAACAATCTAGTGTACAATTGATATTAATAACTAATATCAATACTCTCTAAGAAATCGTCGGGGTTTGAATTGGAATTCCAAATCACTTATTTTATTCATTTTCAATATAGAACAATAACATAACTACCAACTAAACCCCAACGAAAACAGTCTGGTGACTAATGAGTAACTCCAGCTGGCATGGGGTAATTAGGAATGGTATTGTTAGCGACCAAATTCACAACGATTGCCCTAATACCTGCATGTGAGTAAGAAAAGGCACCAGGGATGTGCTCGCTTGGAATGTATCTCCATGGACAAGGAATTTCATTTAGATGGTAGAGTCCTTCAGGTGGATCTGCTGCTTCTCTCAACCTAATGCGATAACTCCTTGCTGGCCTTATGACTTCCACTCCACTTGCCGTTCCATGAGAGGGCATCAGCTTTGGTTGATTATTAATAGGCGTAGGCTTACCTCTCCCAACTGCAAACACGGCATATGCCAACGTACCACACGCCAATACAGCAATAATTCGATCTTGTGTTGCGTGAAGGATTGTAACCATTGTCCTATATGTCCTACCGTCATTTTCTTCTTCTGCATCAAAGTCTGGGACAGCACGATTCCACATTCCCCAACGTCTAAGATCTTCAATTTGTGGTTGATCACGTCGAGCATTATTCTCATATACATCCAAAACACTGTCAAGAGAGATCTGGTTGAGCCAATAATAGAATTGAGGGGGAAACCTAGCTGCCATTAGTTCTCGAGCACCACATACATCTGGAACTGCATTATTCAACCTCCCCATACCAGAAATTGGTAAACCAACAGATGATAAGTAGTTATTCATGACAGATGGCATTAGGTCAGCAAGATGATCAAATAATGCTGCCTTAGAACGCCACTCTCCCCGTCGTAACTCAACAGTGGTCCAACCTCCAGTATGGTACTGAGGTGCTGGAGTTGGTGCTGCTGGCAAAGTACCCCGGCATACCTTCTGAACAAGATCCTCCAACTCTAACATTTCAGTAGTATACGGTGCAATCAAATTCATGTTTGATTCGAAGTGATTCCTAGGCACATTCAATATAACTGGTGCCAACTCAGTCTTGCCTGATATCTCCTTCAGAATATCAGTCACAGCTTCAGCTACATCCTGTGGAACACAGACTTCAATTAGGGCTTCATGTCCATTGTTGACAATTCCTTGCCATGTAGCATGTTCCCCGGCAATCTGCATTGCAATGTGTACATTTTCCGTGATCCCACGATCAAGATGAGCACGCCTCTTCTCATTTGGACCACCAACACCAGTAACTACAAACACTGTCATCTCACTTATCATGGGATACTTCAAATCGTTAGAGTCTGCAACTAGAGTGATATTTTCTCCATCATCCAGTTGTTCTAAATCATAGATGGAACCGACCCTAAATGTAGCAGATAAAGTCCCGATGTTCTGGAGAGAATCACTGCTGTTCGAGTTATCATCAGAATCACTGTTGTTCGAGTCATCATCAGAGTTCTCTCTTACGGTAAGCTCGGCAAGTGCTCTAGATGGACGATGGACATAAGCAGAATTTGACTCAAGTTCTGCCTTCCGGTCAATCATCATACTCATCTTGGCAAGAACTATCATATTTCTTGTGTTGCGGCTCTTCAGAGCAGTAACTGGATCATCATATTCAACAAGCCATGTTGGATACCATCCACCAACTTCCATTGTACCTCCAGTCAAAGAGGGCTTGATAGAAGTATAGACATTTCTGTTGTCGACAAGACTGTTGACAGTCCTGTTGTCAGGGTGAAGAATAGCTGGGTGCATTGCCAGAAACAAAAAGATTGCCTTGCGTGCTGGCTTGGATAAGTCTCGCTTGTGTAGATATTCCAATAAATCCTCCCATACAATATCATGACACATTTCAGTCTTGTATTTATCATCTGGTTTCGCTTCATATAAGAGTTGTAAACATATGATGAGAAACCCATGAGGTGTACGTGTACATTTGAAAAGATTTCCCCACAAAAGACTTACTGTTCATTACATCATCTACAGTGACACCATTTTGTTTGAAAAGTTGGAGATACGTTGGCAGTAACGCTCTCAACATTAAGTCTGACCAAAGAGAAGATTCACAAATTCTACCCCACTCCCAGCTAACAGGTTTGTTCTGTTCCCCCTTCTTCACCAACTCTTCCTCCATTCTTTTGTATCCTAACCTGATCCGATCTTTCAAATGCTCTGTAATATTCAAATGTCTTCTGAAATATCTATGTTTATGCGTTGGGTGTTGGTATCGTCTATTGAGTATAGAATAAATAACGGGTAGTCCAGTATTGTTGATGACAAGGTGTTGAGATTGGGTGATGATGCCCCCCTCGCCATCGTACACAGGAAAGGATAGCTCGTTGAGTCGATTCTCATGTTGTAGACGTATGTACTCCATGGCACGATCGAAACATGGAGGGATATCTGTGGTGAAATGAGTTTTCATCTCATTGAATCTCTGTATCATATCAGGACCAAGTAGATCCTTGAGTGTATCCATCTGTATAAGATGATATGATAAAGACAATAAAAGTGTGAGAAAGTGTATACAACAACTGGTGTAAAAAATGGGAGAGACAATAGACATACCTCTTGCAGCTCTTGCAGCTGTGTTTGTAACGTTGCATTCTCTACCGTCATGTCCCTCATTTCTTTCTCCAAACGGCTAATAAAACGTGAATCCCTTACCACTGCTTGCATAAGCTTGGTACGCTTCACCCCAACTTTGGCATAACCCTTTTGTGCATTTTCTAGTGAGATCTTAGCCGCTTCCAACTCTTGATCTGCATTTGCTAATGCTTCCTTTGTAACACGTGCACTTTCAGTTGTAACATCTTTTAATTGTTTCATTTCATTTGTGAGACTGTCGACTTTTGCTGTGGCTAAATCACATTCCTCTTGTTTGTCTTTGACTTCTGTTTCTAATCTGGAAGCTTCTGTAGCCAAACTAATAAGTTGCTCTTCCAAATCATCCCCCCTCTTATTTTCTGTCTCGATTGCCTTAATCCCACTCACATACATACCATCAAACTCACTCTCCAACCGTTTCATAATATTTAACGTGACGAGTTTGGTCTCCTCCCGCTCCTGACTAAACTCAACCTCCATCTTCACCTGTTCCTCCTTATGCTTAACCTTCATCTCCTCACGTTCCTTAATAATCTCAGCCTCCCTCGTCTCCCGTACCTCCTTAAACTTAGTCTCTATTGCCTCCAACTTGGTCTTAAACTCCATACGCTCCTGTTTTAATGCGGCATTATTATCTTCACGCTCCTTCTTCAACGCCTCATTATCCTCGCGTAACTTCTTCAATTCCTCCTCATACAAATCCTGTATACCTTGCTTCTCTTCCTCTAAAGATTTGATTTTCCTATTTGATGTGAGCTTTAATGTTTCATAATCTTCAACACTACCCAGCAATGTATTTAATGCCTCCTCATCCTTATTACCAAAAAGACGTTTCCCCTTTATATCACTTGTATCAGTATTAGGTGTTTCAATAGAGTTTAATCTAGTAGTTGTGGCTGGTGTATTGACGGGTGGTTGTTCATTGTTTGGTGTTTGTGTACCGATTGTTTTTGCTGATTTTGTTGAGGTAGGCATATTAATAGTGGCTGGTGGTTTATTATTCGGTGGTTTATTATTCTTGTTACGGGATGGGAAAAAATCTTCAAGTGGTATAGCATTAGGATTTGATGAAGCCGTTGATACAGAACCATCATCACCAATATTATTGATCGGAGTTGCATTGTCATTGGTATTATTATTGGCTGGTGCGGTGGTGGTATTATCTACACCCGACGTGGTAGTATTATTGTTAGTACCACTTTTTGGTGTTGTATTAGATTGTGTAGATGTATCTACACCCGGCGTGGTAGAATTGGTGTTATTGTTGTCTGCCATATCTTTTGAGTTTAATCAACTGATAAATTTTGAGTGTTATGTTGATTATGTTTGCTTTATTTTTTAGAGGATTATTGATGTTAGAATATTCTACTGGAGCAGCAGATTGTAGAGCTACTGCTTTTATATTATGGTGGATGGAGCGTGCAAGATAAACAATATACCCACGCCACCAGCTACAAATAAACCCAATTGCGAAAGCTACTCTCAAAATCTCAAGAGTACCCCACTTCAAAAAAAGGATACCGCGCATGGTAACTACATACATACAGTCGATTCATCAACTAAGCAACTAAGGATATCTTTTTATTGCTTACTTTTACATCATCTAAACAACTGAGTGTGATGGCAACTCATCGTAATCTTCATTTCGATATTGACGACTACTAGACCTTTCTCTACTGCTATTCGATCTTGTACTTCCCCTTCTTTCCCTACTTCCCGATGAGCTGTCACGGCGTGATTGTTGATGACCTGCTGCTCCTGAACGATTCGAACGATGACTATCTCTTGATCGATGACTGTTTGATGAACGGTGAGAACGAGAACTGTGCCTTGTCTCTCGGCTACTCCCAGATCCACCAGAACTTCCTGAACTATGAGACTTGTTACTGTTCACGGAAGCTTGCATACTACGGTGGGAGCCTTCACGGCTTAAGCTACGTCGTTCGGCAATCTCTCTACTCGACCGTCTATCACTACGAGATCCTCGATCACTCTCACGGCTACCAGAACGTCTACTACTTGAAGGCTTATCACGATACCCTCCTTCACGATAACTGCCGTTCAAGCTACCACTGGAATGTAAGTTTCGTGACGATGATGATTGCATTTCATACTCCGATGAACTACTCTCTTTTTTATTGACATACCGACGAGCGAAGAAGAAGAACCCAACTGATAGTATTGCCACTGTCAAGCCAAAGAATCCACGGCATCGCTGACTCTCGCATAACTTGTAACTACTATCATCTGATGCAGGAAGAACTACATTCGACGACGACTCGCCACTACCTTCTACATTATCTCCCAACGTACCCTTGGCACTCTCGGCGACTAATCGTGCATAATCACATTCACTTTCGGCAAAGCCAATCCTTGAATTATCTAAATCAAACAATATATCATGTCCCATCATTGAATTAGCGCCCAATACGTTGCCGAGAGCATCATCACGATCCAAATAAATACGTGACGTATATGTATTCAGTTGTGCATTACGTTGCATGTAATGCTTGGGGGGTATAGCAATAAGTACATCATTCGGTGTACTCATATCAACATTCCCAGCCAAGCCAGGCACCGTCCGTGGATCATCCGTCTGTACCTCATCACCAACTCCACCAACATGTGGTACCAATTGCAGCACGATAGTTGGAAATTTTAACAAGTCAGAATCATTCCCAACAGATATTGGTTCATTACTATATTCACGTCCTGTAATTTCCATCCATACCTTACGAAATTCATCACTTAATGATTTGATAAAATAGGTATCTGTAGTGCCACTATCAATATCATACTTTTCATTACCATTCAATTCCACTTGTGTTATGTCAAGGACATGATACTTGTGTTTGGTATTAAACATTACACTTAAATCATTACCTTCCCTAAGATACATTTTACGCAATTGTACTTTAAATGAAGCTGATGATCCTTGACTGACACTATTGGCAAATACCATTGGTGATTTATGTAATCGTTTATCCACGCCACCCAATGTAACTGATCCAGCGGTTGATCCACTAATACTAGCAATTGGCTGCTTCACGAAACATAAACTAAACTGTGCTTGATGTATTGTATTGGATGAACGCATCTGTCCCCAAAATGAATGTGCACGTTTATCCAATCCCATTATACCACTTGCCAATTGTTTCTCGAAGTAACCACTGACAGAAGTTTGACAACCAAATGTTAATGGAAATGAAAAATCAGTTGCATGTATTGGATTTAATTCATCTTCAATATTTTCATTGGAATCTATATCAGGTTGTGTAGTAGCTATTGGACGATCATGTGGACCACCCGCATAGGCAACATCTTGTGCCTCATATGCAATCCATGATGATGAATCAGGAGAGTTGGGTATACCAAAATTATGTTCAATCATGCATAATCCATGATCACATTTACCAAATATACATCCATCATCATTACCACTGCTAGCAGTACACTTTGTCCTTCTAAAACTTTGTGATGTACCTTCGTCAAATGGCATATCGGTATGATGACCACAATTCATACATTGTGAACACGGAAATGCTGTCGCTGATGAGCCCGTATCCACTATGGCAGTTTGTCGTTGTGGATTTGGATATCCCACCCATATGTCAATATAATGGGTACCATATCCTTGATAGAGTGCACCCAGTTGTTGTTGTGCATGTTGTTGCTTCTTTGCTGATAGATGACGAAGATTATTATTATTATTATTGTTTCTAGTATTGGTAATGCGATCTTCAATTATTAGATTATTAAACTCATTGATATCTTGCTCGTCAGACGTGAATGTAGCTTGAAGCTCACGACGTCTCCGGTCAATAACATGTTGATGACTTAGTAATGGGAAGGATATTATACCATTATCATTATTGTTAGTTGTTGCAATAGATGACATTGATATCGATGCAGATGAAGAAGCATATATCGATTGCAACTGCAACAATAATGATACATAAGATGTGAGCAAAGTTGTTAATATAAACTTTAGATGCATAGTTTCTATTGATCTAATGGGTATGCCTCTCGATACTCTTATCTATGGAGTATGCCTCTCATAATCTCATCATGTACTCTAGGGCTACTCCATTGCTGTCATTTGAACATAAAAAGGGGAGATAGAGACATCAACATAGCCTTTGATTTGGCGATTAAACTCTCATAAAAGTGCGAAAAGAGTTTGGCAAGCAATAAGCCAATGTTCAGCCGATTACTGGCGACGATGATCGATATCATATCTTAATAAGACTTGAGCCTCTTTGTTATATTACAAGAAGGATATAGCGTTTGTTGATCGGCTTAGAAGAGAGGGCATATTCACTCAATCATTTAGATATGAAATAAAAATTGAATCGCACTTACTACAGATCGGTTTTTATTGCAATAGTTTGTCTTTACTAACAAGCTATATCTATCAATATGAATGAACTAAATCCAATAAACAAAATTACCAATCAAGAGAGCAACGAAGAGGTAGTACCACCCCCACCACCACATATCGAACTATTATCAGTAGTGAATGAAACAAATTCAAATAAATGTATATATAATGTTATTTCATATTTAGATGTTAATAGTCGACAGGTGGCATTTACATCGTGTACTTATTTACGAGATGCAGTAAAGGAGTATATTAATAATAATATGTCGGTGGTAGTAGTTGAGGAAAATACTGATGATACGCCCAAGGTTTCAGGGGGTGGCAACAAACCAGCAACGGCGATTAATGAGCAGGCTGAGGAGTTGATTGAAAGGGAGACATATGTGAGTAGTTCTGAAGAAGAAGAAGAAGATGTATCCACATCTGTGGCTGAACTGCCAACAGAGGAAGAGAATGATACTAGCCGCCATTTATTGGTAACCAAATCTGAAACACCACCGCCTACTCTTGCCGAGTTGTCATCCGAATCATCTGAACCCTCGTCTTCCTCGTCAACTGAAAGTAGTGTCGTCACTGCCAAAGACCAAATTGATGACGAGAATGATATCCCAACCTCAAATACACCAACAGTACCTTCCACGCCACCCAAAAAGTCAATGACATCGGGCGATTATGATCAAGTTCATGAGAGCTCATCTTCATCTACACCCGACAAGTCAACAAAACGCGATGACAAATCTACAAAGTTACTGATATCCCCTCGGTCAGTATTGCAAGAGGAAGATTGTCAGACTACACCTGAAGATTTGCCAGAAGATAAACCATTGCCTGAAGAAGCTAAAGACGACGTCGAGGAAGAAGAGGAGGCGAAAGTAGAAGACATATCATTAACATCCACCATACCATCCATAACAACAATAGACTTACAAGATCAACAGCAACAACAAGAGCAGACGGATACATTCCTAAGTATGGTATCATCAAGTGGTGCGATTAGTTTAAGTCGAACACATTCACATTTATCGGTGCTTACTTCTGATACTGGAATGCAACAGCAGCAGCAACAGACTCCTGATTATATTCCTTCTGCTACCGAGACTGATGATTCTGATACTGAGGACGTTTCTTGTACTGAGGAAGATAAGGAGCAAGAGAAGAAGAAGATTGGTACTGAAAAGCAAGAAGATCCGTCTCCATGTGAGCAGCACAACAATATTGATACCGAGGTAATTGACGAATTATCAGAAATGCAAACTGTATCATCAAGTACATTACTGCAAGATACTCCCATCGCATCGCCCACTACGCCAATGTTGAACACACCAGATGTTTCAGTCACATGTGCTCAACGGTTAGAATTGAATATGAACCATATCATTCGTGATGGTAATAAGGAGGTACCACCACCAATGTTTGGCTGTGGTATACATAGTTCCATGACGACTGTATCCTTAGGTGGTATTATGGAACGAGAGGTCACTGGCAACGATAATTTGGCACAGTCACCCCGGCCTCAAACACAACAGGAAGAACATACAGCATCATTCACAAGGCTATGTGATATACGAAACACATCAATGGAGGAGCTACCCTTCGATGAACGTCCAAAGCATGTCAGGTCATTTGAAGATGATATCTCCGAGGTTACGCCTGCCTCTACA
>Ga0075439_10533_pt1 | contig 33790 bp, 23 predicted proteins | sample MintriSingleCell_FD_74264 | JGI IMG/M metagenome (GOLD analysis project Ga0075439, IMG submission 74264) | Marine eukaryotic communities from Monterey Bay, USA to study complex ecological interactions - Minidiscus trioculatus JGI Plate_4_G5... | ecosystem: Environmental > Aquatic > Marine >... | reverse complement strand
TATCAGCCATTAAAGTAAAACTACCAATCTTTTGCTGTGCTAATTGTATAGCGACCATTTCACCATGCAGTGTTGAATTATTAAGTGGTACTACTCGATTCATCCCGATTGAAACTAGTTTGCAATGACTGCCTTTATTTGTTAATGTTGTATCACCACCACTATTATCATGATCAGAGAAACGTTCAAATATGGCACAACCGAATGGTCCACCCGTACCTTCCAATATATTACGATTTGATAATTCTATAGCTAAACTCATCATTTCTTCATCAGTATTGTATGTTTTTGATGTATAAGTTGATAGTGATGCAAGTGCCCATGAGGGCAATGTTGCAGTGACACTTATGTTTTATAAATTGATTGTAGAGTATAAGATATAGTTTGTAGCAATGACAATAGTAGTACAATATATGAGAGGAAGAGGATAATACAGTGAGAGGATATGAAAGAATTGCAAGCAGAGGTACAATAAATGTCAAGAATTTCATCTCGTACAAGATTGTACATAAATATGATCGCTTACCTGCCATCAGACTTTTGTTTTCTTCGAATACTCCATAGAGCTAATGATGCAATAATACCACCGGCGGCAATACTGGTGGCTAAATATGATGTTGTTGTCAAAGGAGGCATTGCTCTTCAAAGAGAAGAGATATCAATGATGATATATACCTATTGTAAGTGTTGTAAAATAATATTGATGAGGTATCTTGGTAGTTTATAATATCACGAGTCTTTCAATATTAATACTCAAAGATATGATTGATTAGATTCTTCTTTATTCAACGACACACCGGATAATAATAGAGGGTATTCTGGCAGCTAAGAGGTACGCATTACAGAAGAACATCCAATGCAATGCAGAATTGCTAGTTTGAGCTCTGGTCATCAGACCACCACCATTTGATAGAATGTACTGCGCCGCACACTCCCTATCCCTATTGCATGAACTAATAGATATGCATTAATATACAATATATACAAGCATGTCTATATATATACAAACTTTACAACTGTTTACATTTCTATATCTACAACTCATCTCTACTTTCTTCATTATCGTTCTTCTCTGGTAACTCCATCCGTGCTTGAGTTCTATACAGCTCCCTCCTTACACTTCCATCATTGTTATATGGCATTGAATGATGTAATGTTTGTGAATTGTCCCATATCACAACATCGCCGACATCCCAAGCATGGTAGTAAGTAAATGCCGGAGATTGACAATGATCGAATAACAATTGAAGTAATACCTTTCCAGCTTCTGGTGTTTCCAAACCATTAACTTTCATATGTGGTGATCCCAAGTATAATATTGGCCCTTTATCAAGGGCATGATTCTGAAGAATGTCGTGTTCTGCATTTGGAAAATTTAGTAGATCTTCTTCTGTCCCTTTAGCAAAATCAGCGATATCTCTTACACTGGCAAGTATCTTTGTACCCTTGGCTCGTTCCAATAATGGTTTACTTAATGTTGCTCTTGCAGCTATTGTGTAGTAGAATAGAGATATATGATATGAGCATACGGTTATAGAGATATGATAGATTATGAGCATATGTATGATATGATATACAAGTATATGATACGAACATATGATACGTATCATAATGTTCACAAGATATGTCTAAACTCACCTCTTAGATCTGCAAAACCGGTCTGTATATGTATGAAACAGAAACAGAGATATGATTAATAATATTTATCATAAACCCAACTGTCAATGTTACTTATACAAAAAATATGTCTCTTACCTCTCCTCCTATCGGCGGAGTAGCCTGTGCATGAAGTATAGAAAGTATGTTATGTTTAGGGGCTACCCAGAATTGTCCGTCTTGATGCCAATATGCACCAAACTTTGCAGTTGCACCCTTCCACTTCCCAGTCGCCCAAAAGTTCGTAACACGTTGAATTGCAGGATGGTGTGGTTCAGGATCTTTACCCTCAAAACTCGGCGGGAGGACTATAACTGATCCAAGTTTAGATGTAAACTCAACTTGCTCCGAACGTGTTAGATTCTGTCCTTTGATGACGATGATTCCACTGGTATATAGTTGTAAGATGATATTGTATAGATGATTGCAAATGGTATGAGATTATGTATCAATGAGATGATGTGATTGCAAAACTCATCGTATCATATCATTCAAAACTTACTGAGCACGAACTGCATCAAGTATCTCAGTTACAGCGCTATCATCAATAGAACGAACATCATCAATATCATCAACGATAGCACCTAATCTATCAGCACCGCCACATCGATTGCATGTTTCCCATCCTCGACGATGCATTTTATATTGCTTCTTGGGCGGCTTGGCACCGTAGAAGGGGGGAGACATATCATCGATACTATCATCGTCATCATTGATGTTATTAGTATTAGTTGCAATTGTTATAGTTGAACAACATATTATCAGAAGAGTTGTTGTTGCAAGTAGCAGCAAGAGCCGAAGAAGATAACTCATATGTTTGTCAAAAGATAAATCTATGTATCTCATGCAAAGGGGGAGAAGGGTGATGAGAGGGAGAGGAGGGTTTAGATATCCTTTACCCTTACTCCACCATAAGTACTCTGGCGGCAGACCGTTATCTCCCGCTCATATTGAGTCTTTCGACGCATCGGAGGCAATTCAGTAATTGTATTGTGTGTCTTGTTGTTGATGGCAGTAAATTTCTATCAAATGCGATTTCTACCGTTTAGCAAATCTGAAAAAGACTAATGTGATGGATCTCACGTGACTTCTTGTGACGGTGAAATCTGTACAAATTATGCTGAAAATGCCCTATTCACAGACCGGGGTCGGGTACACGTAGTCACAGGTTCCATGGCGTGATCGAGCCTTAATTTTTAAAGTCTTTCTCATTCATGTCACTCTCAAATTTCAAAAGCCAATAAGCTACCACTTTCAAATATTTTGTGCCGCTATGGCAATGTTTGAATAAACGGCAACTCGTAGCAGCATTGCAATAGTTCATAAATAAATAAATAAATCGACATACACCATCTCCACACTTCTAATCATGTCTCCTCCTACAACATCAAACGCCGCTGACGGCAGTAGTATGATTATATTCGATTGGGATGATACCATCCTCCCTTCATCATTTGTTGATCGAGTACCGGGGGATAATCTTAATGATCTACCAGAACAATATAAGAGTATATTCCGTGAAATTGAATTATGTACAGAAAAATGTTTTGAGGCGGCTTCGAAGCATGGCGAGGTAAGCATATATGATATTATTATTACACACATGATATGATCGTCATTTAAAGATATGCCGTCATCTCTAACCTATCGTCTATCCGTCATCTGTCTAAACGACATCTACTATAGGTTGTTATTATTACAAACTCAGATGAAGGATGGGTAAACTACTCAGCTGAACGATACCTACCCAATCTTATACCCTTCCTACAAAACTATCGTGTCATTTCAGCTCGGACACGATATGAACAATTCTACCCCAATCAACCACTCTGTTGGAAGGCCGCTGCATTTGCTCATGAGGTGAATGAACATTTTTGTTCATTAGAAGAGGCACATAACTTATTGGACAATGCAGCCAATGTTGTATCACCATCATCAAAGTTTGATGATTCAGTTCCCGATATGGACCTGGCATCGACTGATGATTCATCATTGGGTGATACCTCTCTTTCATCAGCGGAGGTAGACTCTCCCGGCAGTGCTGCTTGGGACACACCCATGAAACCACATGCAATCACATCCTCTGTACCACCATCATCTCCACCATCTTCTACTTCTACTACACGACCATCACTACGTCGTGAGGTAATCTCCTTCGGCGATTCCATTGAAGAACGCACAGCTGTTAAGATTGTATCTGATCAGCTCGATGCACTTCCCAAGAGTGTTAAGTTCCTAAACAATCCCACACCTGTTCAAATTATTGGACAACTTACCATGCTTACACATCATATGAACTTTGTATGTGAACATGCTGATGACTTGGACCTTGAAATATCTAAAGGGCAAGCTGAGAAGTGTGCGTCGGGATACTTGGCTCGGAAGGGATTGAAGAGTAGGAGAAGTACCGAAGCAGCCGCTGCTCCTTCGATACTTCAGAGAATGTTTGGTTCGACGATGGCTGCTGGTGGAGAAGATGTTGACATGCTTGATTGTTGACTTGTTCCCCAAGAATGTTACATATAGAAGTATATACTACTGTTCATCTAAATGCAATAATAGAAAGAAATTATAATAGAACCATTGCTACTATTTGTTATGAATGTATCATCTTATCGAATAGATTGCAATGGTCGATGACATTCACGAGTTGTTAAAGGATACCTCTTATCTCATCTCTTCTTAACACTTAACATGTCTCTAGATTCGGGAGAAAAGATCCAACCTACAGTACAGAAGACAGTTATTGTTGTCTGCATACTAAATCCACAGTGCCTTTCCCATTAGAGTTGCATACCAACTGCTAATAGTTCAAAGACTGCGCCTACGCTACTGCCTCACTCTCCATTACTACTAGAGATAGACGGTGTTAAAATTTTAAGGATACCCTAGCGGTCTTCCTTTAAGGAGTTTCTGCATGAAAATATTTTGCCTCTTATTTCTTATTTTGCATTTGCCTATCGTACTTACAATACGGCAAACCAAGGTTAACTCCATTTGATATGCAAGCTGTACAATTATTAGCAAGAGGAGTGGCTAATAAGGTTCCCCGAAGCCTTGTTACTACCTCGGTTACTGCTCCTACATATCGTCTATTTTCTGCGGCGGCGGCGGCAGCACAACAAACACAAACCTCATCACCAGGTCTACCTGAAAGCATAACACGTGTGGGAGGACCAGAGGCATTCCCTAATGAATACCCTGGTCAAAATTATATATTCAATTGGGCATTAAATGCAGATGGTGTAACACCACTTAAAAAATCTGCATTCCGTATAACGAAACCATTAGAGTTGAAGGTAGCTGGGTTGGAATTACCAAAAACATCACCATTAAAAGTTAATACAAAGAGTGAACGAAGTAAGGTACCCGAGGCTGGTAGTGATACATTAGACTTTGATACATTTGACGATGCATTACAAAATACGAAAGATGCATTAAGTTTAAGTGATTCATTATTCTGTCCAGAGGGACATGCGCCAGGATCACGTGTGGGAGTTCGTGTAATATCAAATATGGGTACTAATTTATCATCTGATTTAGTTGCATATTTGGATAGAGCTCCGAAACGTGATCCAAAGAGTCAGGCAGTTACTTGTTATGTATTATCTGGTACTGATGAATTTTCAGGATATGCAATTGAAGAAGTAGAGGAGACAGCTGAGGATGGATCACGTGTGGCAGTATCTGTTGCAACTGTGGTAGTTACGGGTAAGAAACCAACTTTAAAGCGTGTTGTTGCAGGTATTGAATTAAGTGTCGAGGGATTAGAAGCAGATGCTAAGGAAAGAGCAGAGAAGAAGGCTGCAGAGGAGAAGGCTGAGTAAAATGTGGAAGAAAGTTGAGAGGTGAAATGTATTATTGGGATTTCAGAGGGTTGTAGGAGACAACAACACGATTGTATATTAGGTATTGGGTTGGGGGCTGTACTGGGATATATTTAGAGAAGATAAGACTGGAAAGTGGTGACGAGGACCTACTTGTTATCAATAACATTTAATTGAGAGGAAGTAAAAGGATACCAAGGAAGAAAAACATAGTCTAATGTGGTGATTAAACTACCGATTGATTCACCATCATTACTATATTACTCATGGCATGACTTGTGCTTGTACAAGATAATAATACCTACTCATACATCCTTTATCTAGTACCTACTTTATCATCTAATCCTTCCACTTCCATAAGTCAGGTATCCTCATCAAATGTATATGAAGTCGGGGACGGTTCATTGATGGGCTAACAATAGAGGACGTTAGATACAATTATGGGAACAACCAGACTGAAAAAGATAAAAGTGAACAAGCCTTTCGTAATAAGTTTAAGAATCAAATCAAAGCCCTCATTGGAAAGGAACCTCGCGTGGTAAAGGATAACGGGAAGTGGGCTATCTACTATAAATGAGTAGGTTTCAATTCCAAAAATTATAGACATGAAGCTCTCATAGACTATAATCTGATTTGCCACCACTCTTGTTCACAAGTATCGTCTGTCCAATCTCAACTTTATGACTAACAGCCTTTACCATATCATATATAGTTAATGCTGCTATTGAGGCACCGGTTAATGCCTCCATTTCTACTCCAGTCTTATGTGTAACTCGACATTCACATTCTATAATTGCTTGGTTGTGTATGAGTTGTATACTGATGTTTACCCGATCAAGTGGAAGGGGATGACATAGTGGTATCAAGTCTGATGTTTTCCTATATATACATGTGGTTTTTATGTTATTCGTCATGATGTAGTATTACAATATATGTCAGTTACAAAAATGTGCATAAGATGTGCACAAAATAAAAACCATACTCACTTTGCTCCCATAATTCCAGCAATCTTGGCAGTCTCAAATATCGGGCCTTTATGTCCAACTATTTCATTATTATTCACTTGAAAGGCCGACATGACCTCGGGTGGAAAAACAACTACCGATCGTGCCGTGGCTACTCGTCTAGATGATACTTTATGTCCGACATCTACCATACTAACTCCATCTCCCTGCGGTGTCAAGTGTGAGAATTGAGATGTTGTGGGCTCGGTAGGTTGTTGAGTTGTATCTGATGCTGTTGTTTCAGCCACCGCCTTTTCATCAGGAGCTTGTCGTATCATTTCACGAATCTTGAGCATATGTAATGAGGATAAAGTCTCGGTACCATTATTTGATGACCAAGCACTTTTTTCTTCATCGGAAAAGTCATATAATGCATCTCTTTCAGCGGCTGCGGCTTCATATTTTTCTGTATTCCAATTGGGCGGTCGAAATTGTGGTGTTGTTGATGTATCTTCGGTTGTTTGTTGCAGTGATTGTTGGGATGTACTGCTGCTATCATTTGATGATGTAAAGTATGATTTTGCTGTTTGTGATAAATCAGGACTTTGATTTGAGGGATCATCTTCTGATTCTTTACCAAATATAGATTCTCTTTCGGATTGTATTTCTTTCATTTGATCATGATATAATGAATGCAAATCTGTAGTAGATGATCCTCCATCTGATACTTTATGTTGATTGTAGGATGTTGATGAGTATGTTTGATGTAAAAGATACGAGGTGGAAGTAGTTGTCGATCTGAGGTTATTATGCTTAGATAATTGCAAATCGTATCCACCGCTCACCGCCGCTAATAAACGCTTAGTAGAGAACTGTGTAAGAGCATTTATCGGTATGTTTGACACCGCAGAAGAGCGGTGGCAACGCTGTAGTAAGGTCTGGATCATAATTAATTTGTGCTCTCAAGGAGTCAGTTTGATGTTTTTAGTCCTGGGTGTATCGTGTCCGGGGGCGGTGTCAAAGGAGATTCATGCCCACGACCCATCGTAGAATTCGACCACCTCACTCTTACTCATCGACCAGCAATTCTGACCATCACAGTCAATAGCAACGAACCTCCATAGTTTAATAAACAACTCTATAAACCACTTACGGTCGCCTACCCTCGAATATAACGAGAGTAGACGCCAACATAAAAACAGTCAAGACGTTTCCATACACAGGTTTTGTACGATCTCACGTCAAGGGTAAGTTTATTGTTTTGTGTAACGTGCACCTTAAATGGGATTGAGGTATGAATCTTCTCTTCGTATTAAATCGTCTCTAACATCATCTTTCTTTATTAATTGCAATTCTAATTCATAAACAACAGGTGGAACCAGGCCTAGAACATTAATCAACCACACCGCGACAAATTTACATTTATACATATTAAATAAGTATACAATATGAATAACAATAAGTCGTTCCCCCATGCTGAAAGTATGCCATCGTTGGCAGCACTTGATGAGGATTCTGATTCTCTCCGTAGTTCCACTAGTGGATCCCGATCACCCGTACCACAGACATTAACTCCTCATGTTGAATCATGTGTGGGATTATCTGACATGTGTTCAGAAAGTTTAGATGATGATTCCACAAGTTCGGCACGTAAGGCATTAGCCATTGCACCCCACTTGGGTTTCAAGAAGGTATTGGTAACTGGTGGTGCAGGATTTGTTGGTTCCTCCACTGCCGCGCATTTACTCGAACGAGGTGATGCCGTCGTTATTGTTGATGAAATGAATGATTATTATGACGTTCGTATTAAGGAGAATAATTTACGTCGATTACGGGAATTATGTCCTGATAAGCAACGATTGACAATTTACAAGGGTGATATTTGTGATGAGGAGTTCATGTTACAATTGTTTGAGAAGGAACGTCCACAGTGGGTATGTCATATGGCTGCTAGGGCTGGTGTCAGACCTAGTATTCAAGACCCTTATGTTTACATTCACAGGTAAGTTGATTTATGTGTTGGGCTTTTACTGTTTTATTTAATGCGTGTTCATACATATCCTCTAACTTTTCTTCATCATTCTCCATTTTATTACTACAGTAACATTCGTGGAACGACACATCTCATGGAACTCAGTCATCGTTTCGGCGTCAAGAACTTTGTATTCGCCTCCAGTTCAAGTGTATATGGTGGATCTAAATCCACCTTCTTCTCAGAAGATGAATCAGTTGACAATCCCGTATCACCCTATGCCGCATCGAAGAAGGCGTGCGAATTATTGGCATACACATACCACCATTTGTACAAGCTGAACGTTACCGGACTTCGTTTCTTCACCGTGTACGGTCCTCGAGGAAGGCCCGATATGGCACCATTCAAGTTTATCGATCGTGTATCTAGGGGCGAGGAATTACAGCAGTTTGGTGATGGTAGTTCAAGCCGTGATTATACCTACATTGATGATATTGTCGATGGTGTCGTTCGTGCAATCGACCGTCCTTATTCCTATCAGGTGTTTAATTTGGGGAAGGGAAGCGGAACAAGTTTGGCAGAATTCATCTCCATTGTTCAGAAACATGTGGGTAAGAAGGCTGTTATCAAGGTCATGCCTGACCAACCCGGTGATGTGCCGTACACTTGTGCCGATGTTAGTAAGGCGTATGATTTGCTCGGATATGCTGCCACAGTTCCATTCGACGAGGGTATTCGTAGAACTGCCGAATGGTACAAGAATGAGTATCAAACACAAGTTGTCGAAACGCCCAAACCAGGCCTGAAACAGTGCCCGTCGTATGCTGATATTCTGAGCAAACCCAGCAATCCAATTGTTAAAGTTGTGTCACAAGAACAAATCAAACCACAGCGTAGAGTGTTGAGCCATTGGGGGTAAAGACGTCATGAAATGAATCTGTTTAAAAGACGGTCCCCGTGGGTTGAATGAGATGACAATAGAAATCCTGTATTGAGTATATGTGCACCAAGCAGGCTAGCCAATATGAATTGAAATACGGCTACTACAAACTAAGTTAATGTCCAAATGTATATTACAAGTTATTTTATCTTTACATAGCTAGATTCAGCTGCATTGCCTCTCCACCTCTCCTTTGCATCAATCTTCTAGAGTGCCTTCCAGAGTACCAAAACAATAAAGAAACGTCATACAGCTAGGTAGACACAAAGCAAACAACACTGCCCTTAACAACTAGCCTCTCCTCCTTCAATCGTTGGCATCATTCAAGAGCTGCTCTTTGTGTTAAGATGACTCATCCAACAAACTCACACGTCACAGTATCAAATAACTTCTTGGGTAAGTAGTATCTCTTGTACTTCCATTGCAACAAAATAGGATACAAGCTTACTGACTCACGGTACTTTTAGTGGAACAAAACAACTGCAATAGGTAGACCAGTCAACGGCGGAGAGTATGAATAGCTCATTAGATATTGACTCAATAGGGTGTTATAATAGACAAAGCTTCAGTTTATTTGCGGGAAATAGCAGTACAATGGATGAGCCGCATACTAGAAGATACCGACAAACTATTTGTCGATTATTGTCCTTCAAAAACTGCTTAGTTATTGCAGTAAAAACCCAACATTATACAGAACTAAACCTCCACGAGGGCGTATAAAAGCAATGCCTACAGTATTATTGATAATATGTTTATCGGTACTCGGAGTATCATTCGGATGGACTCCGCCGGCATCGGTATCCACTAGACAAACACATCATATGCACAAATTATTTACAAGCAACTCTCAATTGCCAACAACTAGGATAAAAGCAATGCAACTATACTCTTCAAAGCAGCGCAGCAAACAACCTTCTACAACAGCTAAAGAAACCAATAAACAAGAATCAGTAGAGCAGCTTCCAATAGTACAAGATATAAACCAACAAATATCAAAACTAAACACACATCTCCAATCTACTACCAACAATTCAATCTCATCATCACAAGAGTCAATAGCAATACTCAAGAATATACTAACATCTTATACTATATTCTGTACAACAAAACCATATCCCACCTCACAATTGAAATTTAAAGTTAGTGCATTAATAGATACGGCTTTTAGATTGGTAACAAATGAAGCATTTAGTGCTCCATACTCTTTGTCATGGATTAATTTAGGTATGGAGACTTTATCATTACAATTACATTCGAATCAATACTCCTACAATGATAGACAGTTTGTTAAATTGCAAAGACCATACGATCAAATACCAAAGGGTACATATATAAAAGCATTACGAGCATTAACTTCTGTAGAAATTACTTCAATCAAGAGTACTCGATCAATATTGTACATAACCAAATCAACAACAGCTACTAATAACGAGGAAGGTAGAGAAGGAAGAAAAGAATATATCAATCCAAGTAATGCAGCATTTAGAATATTGCAACGATTAATTACCAATAAGGGTGTGCGTACTTTTAGAAAGAAGAAGAAACTATCTTCTTCCTCTTCTAATGATTCGCAACAGACTCATGAATGGGTAGAACCAAAGATTCAGCCATTGGATGAACGGGATTTTAACATGGTATTACATTCCTATGCCACCTCTTCTACCCAAACTTATACTTCAAGTAATAGCCAAGCAGCAATAACAACAACAAGTATAAAGAATGATCTACACTCCTCCCACAGAGTAATGGCATTACAAGAACGTACACCTCACGCTCCACCCCTATCACCCACATCCTACTCTATACTAATTAAAGCATATGGATTATTAAAAGATTATAAGAATGTACAAATGTCAATACAAAGTGCAAAATTTCATAATGTAATTGTGGATATTATATTAGTTAATACTGTATTGGATGCATATGTTAATTGTGATAGGTTGGATAAAGCGTTGGATGTTTTTGATAGTATAACTTCTACTACTGGGGAGGATGACAAGGGAGGGTATTGGCCACTACTTACACCAAATTCAAGAACATACAATACAATATTAAAAGGAATGGCAAACGAGTGTGACATTCGATCAGCAATGAAATTATCTAAAACAATACAAGGTAATAAATTATGGGATGATATAACTACCAATACATTAGTTAAGGCTGCTGTTTCTGCTGAGGAATTTGAGTTGGCTGAGAGTATATTGACTAATCATACTTCTTCATCAATCAAAGGAAGAGAAAGAGAAGGAGAAAGAGATCATCCAAATGTAGAAGCATACACCGAGCTATTAGATGGATATGCAAAATCAAATCAATTAGAAAATGCCTTACAAGTAATGTCCATAATGGAAAAACGGAATGTCAAACCAAATGTATATACCTATACATGTATGGTTGGGGCATTGGCAAGGAATAATAAAGTTAGACAGGGTAGAAAAATGTTAGTTTATGCTGCTGAGACATTGCCAAGCTCCGAGAAAGATGATACGTTGGCACCAACATATAATGCCTTCATCTCCGGTTTACTATCCGATAAGAACGCGGAAAGTAATGGTGCAATGCAATCATCACATGCATCCAACATTGTTGAAGTTCTGGCAGTGTTACAAGAAATGCAAGAGCTTAATATACAACCCAATGTCGTGACAGTTGCATTAGTTGTTGATGGATTAGGTAAATGTACACCACCGCGGTGTAAGGAGGCACGAGAATTAGTCCAACATTTAGAGTTTACTACCACTAAAGCAAGAAGAAGACAGAGTACTAATAATGACTACTCGAAGGGTAGTAGTGAAATAGACAAGGCAAAAGGTATATCATTATCAAATAGTAAGATTGCCACTGCATTGATATCGGCATATGGTAGAGAATTTGATATTGATGCAGCCATGGAAACGTTTAAACGTATATTGGTACCGGATGTTGTTGCCTTTAATGCATTATTAGATGCATGTTGTCGAAGTGATGAGATACAGTTGGCCTTTTTGCTGTTTAAGAAGCATGCCTACCTTGATTCAGAGGACGAAATCCCACAAAGAGCATCAAGATCCGGGGACGATGAGCAGCCAATACCAACTATCAAACCAGATGTTGTGACATTCACAACATTAATATCAGCACTACTGCAACTCAAGAGTAGAGCAGCAACGAAGCGTGCAGTTTCATTATACAACAAGATGAAACAAAAGTGGTGGATATCACCAGATACCATACTCATTGATACGATACTTACCAACATGATCAGCGGTGGCCCTATCGGGTTTGAAGATGAAGACATCAAGTTCACATTAGAGGTATTACGAGATGGTGCACATCTCGAATGGGATGTTGGTCAATATGAAAAGAGAAGGAAGGCTGTACGTGGTATCCTCGTCGGTTGTAATTCAGAAGTATGGAAGCGTGATGAGTTTGCCTACGGACTTGTCAGTGAACAACAGCCCGAGGATGTATTGTTTACAAAGAAGGGTTGGAATAGAATAGATAGCGGTTTTAGACTATGGGGAAGTTATGAAGATATCATGAATCAAAATGAGTTACTGGGAGATCAAGAATCATCAGTTGATTCATTTCTGGCATCCAAGGGATGGAATGATATAGATAGTGGGTTCCGATTAGTCTAAACCAGTTTGCTTATCTATCATTTTTTCTAATAAAAGTTATGACTTTACTGCTTCTACTTCTGCTCTTCCCCTCTTCCGAGTCTCGTATAGAGCTGGCATGTGCCAGCTTTTCAATAGTTCAAAGAAGATCGAGAGAGGCCTAACAGCAACAAACTGGTCTATGCGGAGACGGGGGATATTGTACACGGCATTAGAATCAGAACATCTCTGCATGCAACTCAAAACATGAGGCACAAGACCAAGTGAATCATCTCCTAATTCGGAATCCAAGTGATGAACGCTTGTTCCCTCTCTATGTCTTGAGGATAGTATAGAGTATATCTTCGCTCCTCTGTTAGTTTCTTCCGAACTTGTATTGTGATTTGGTACTACACCATGCATCTCAATAGTGCATGTGTGATTAGAATCTACTGTAGAATTAAGACTCGTTGAGTCAAAAATTGCTAAAGTGAGGGCATCGTATCCAATTTGTGTGATCCCATCATTAGAGCATAGATGGAGTTGACGTAGGTTGGTATTTTGTCGTAATGCAATAGCAATCAAAGTGGCATCATTGTCATTGAGCCCATTGCCACTCAAATGTAGTGTTTGGAGACGTGAATTTGTTGCAATATAGTCTGGTAGATGAGTATTGCCCATGGTACATATACCGTTGCCGTCCAGATCAATACTATCAAAGGTTTTATCTCCATCAATGAGTGAGCACAATAAGTTATAACCATTTACGTTCTCTCCACAGCTGTTCTCAAATTGCATACTATTGATGGAAGGATGTTGTTTGATAGATTCAAAAAGATAGTTTGCATCATTCATATTGTCAATGGTATTGTTATCCCATATAAATTCTGTCATGCTTGATTGCGTGTTTACAATTCCAATGATGCCCTCTAATGCCTCTCTCATTTCAGGAAAATCATTATGTAGTAAGCGAAGACTTGTAAGCTTTGTTACTTGAAGTCCTTTCTTCAAAACCTTTAAGGTAGAAGGTGCCAGTTGTATATATCCAATAAATAATGAGATATTCTCATCCCGAACAAGATGGCTGCAAAGTTTGAGAGCATCCATGAGTTTTTCCCAATGAGCCAAAAATGCAGTATCATGTATAAGACTTGTACCTTCATCGTCCCAACCCAGGTTCATATTGAAACAACCCTGAACGATTTTGGATATAACATTGTCTATATCATTGAAAAATTCATCTACTACCTCAACAATATAGCTATCTTCGTGCCCTTTGTCAATCCAATAACTCCTTTCTGGTTTTCTGGGTGGATTGGAGTGTTTCCAATGTTTTATTAATACCTCAACAGACTTCTCCAATGAAGTACACTTATCCTCAAGATAAGCACATTTTTTCTCCAATTTATCAACATGCGATATACGCTCTTTCATACCATCAATTTCAGATTGCATCTTTGTCATTTGCACCTGGTTTTGTTCTAATACAGCTTTCATACTTTGCAACATATCTTGTGCATTATCATTATTTTCCTTGATAGACATATCCGTAGGCGGCCCTTTGGGCTCGACATTTGGCACTTTACGCTTCTTTAGTTCAGAACTCATTGTCTGTATATACTGTGCTTCCTACTGAGAGGTGTGGGATTATAATAAGAGGATAATAAATATACCTAAGTAAGTTGCTGCTTGTAGTGAAAGAAACGGATACCTCTGGGAATAAAAACATACAACCTCTTTTTTTTTCAAAGGCATTAGTACTTGGAAGGGCGGGAGTGCTTAGGATTCGACGGGCACGCATGATAGTCAATAATAACATTTACCTTGTTTGGTAGCTGAAAGTGCTATAGGGTATTGTTTTGACTGCGGTACCTCGATATGCATAAACTTACTCAAATTTTATTTTGGTCATCAAGTAGTGAACTAAGGTCATAGTATTGTAATCAACTATCGGAGATATCCATTTCCCTACCATGATGAGAGCAGACGACTCCATCGATCACTTCGGTGGTGATCAATCTACTTCGAGATATCCTCAACATAATGATATGAGGAGCTCTCAGTCCATCAATCATCAATCTACTTCGAGATATCCTCCTCTTAATGACGATGATGATTGGACTGCAGCTGAATCAATATCCACTTTGGGTATGCATAGCTCTACTAGAACATTTCATACTTCTCAACCAAAACAAATACCATCTCGTCGTATTAGACACAACAGTAATAACTTGATATTGGGACTCTTCTCTCTCAATGGTCTTCGAATAGTTGCAATTCTTCTACTAATCTTTACATTGGCATTTAGAATTAAAATCGTGGATGTGGTAGAAGAGTTTAGAATATCAAAACAACCATTTGCAAAGAGAGAGAATTGTCAAATCGTTTATGTACTAGGTGTAGAAGGTTCCATACATCATGGTTTTACCCCAATTTTGCAAGCATTGGCTGAGCAACAAGTTGATAACAAGGGAGAGCCATACATAGTTGAATACGCCAATGGACGATTACGAAAAGCACTATTTGGACTGCATGGTGAAACTAGATCTCTAGATGACACAACAATGATTCGACATCTTTTTAGAAAGATATGTCCCAACGATGATAGGAAGAGAGTATATATAGAAGATATATCCTTCCCCGCTGGACATGTAGATGAAACAAGAAGTTATCGAGTAAAACGTCAACCATCATGGGCTAAGATGAGAGATATCAGAGACATAGCACAAGATAGACAAGCAATAAATCATCCTACAAATCTATACAAGTTTGTTCAATCATACTCGGAATATTCGGATGTAAAGTTTGTACTTATACATCGTTCATTCGTTGAAACAATTGCATCGCATACAGAGTTTGACGGCAATGTTCAATATCATGCAAATGTTATTAAAGGGTTTATATTACTCATTAGTAGATTCTTGAAACGAACGCCACTTGATCCTATTGAAGGAAAGCCTCTTTGGACTCTCGTTTGCATGGAGCGTCTAATGAAAAAGTATTATAATGGTGACGATGAACGCAGAAATATCTCTCGACAGCGTATATTGAATTATCTTAATTTGTTCTTGGGTTGGGGAGCACGGAGTACTTGTCAGAGCTGCTGGGAATCATGGAAGGATAGTTCGAAACAACATGAAGATATACTTGGAGAAGCTAGAGTGGATATCCTTCATGATCACATGAAAGATTTAAAACAAAGAACTCACGGTCAATGGCCTCCCCGGATAGATAAAGGAGTTGAAGAACAAGTATGTAATCTATAACACAAATGAAGAAACAGATAATTAGTAGTAGTTCAGAGATAAGTTTTGTTTATCCACCTACCACACAATCTCATTTATTTCATCCGTTGTCACCTCCTTGACACTTGCATGCTTCCAACCGTTAAATGAATCTTCCTTATCTTTTATCAATGAAGACGTTCCGTGATTCATTTCAACTAACCCTACACCTTTACCACTTTCCGCCCATCGTTTATAATCCCCATCCTCTTTAGAGAATAGACATATTTGACTTGTCTTTTCTCTCTCCATGCAAGACTTTAACGTCTCGTTCTCATCTAATCCCTTTAGTAACAGTTCATTCATGACACATAAGGCCAGTGGACTGCGCTGTTCCATCTTGTCAACAAGAGATTGTGCTTGTTCGGCTACCTCAACATCCTCTTCACAGCCCGGCTTACCCTCGAATTCAGCCTTGCTTGCTGCAATCTCACGCAACCTTTCCATCTTACCCTCGACACTGGGCTCTGCAAAGGCATCCTCAAATGTTGCTCCCCAACTAACGAGCTCACTCACAAGCTCACCATACATTTGAATTCTTTCCTCTTGCATTGTCAAACTTGGATCCTTATCCTTTAAGAATAATCCTGACTCGTCATCCAAATCTTCCTTCAAGTAGGCACCATATTCATTGGCACCAGCGGCGTCAAATTCACTCAAATGTTGAATGACATTAGCCACGGCAACATTCCTAAATGGTTCATTGACATCCTTAGCAGGCTCCTTATCACCATATAATCTCTTCTCATTTTCGAATAATGCTTGATATTCATAGGAATTCAAATCTGATAATGCCCGTTCCAACAAGTTCAGCTTGAACGGTCCGCTGACATAATGTGTGGCAAGCCCCGTAGCCACCATATCCTCAGCATTTGCCTCATATCCACATAATGCCAGCATATTTGCAATAGCTACAGAATGCTCAGCAGATGCTTGCTTAAATTCCCATCCAATACGTGGTAATAAGTAGGACAGTCCGATAGGATCAAAGGCCAATCCCCGCATTGGATTAACAATCTTAAAGGCCGTCGAATGTGTAGCCAAGACATAGGAACCCATCAACAATGAGTATCCAGCATCAGTTACCAACCCATGTGGCATACTAACAACTGGTACCTTACTTGCACTACTATTAAGTGTTTCATCATACGACCCCCTAACACTTTCTGCCAAGTCTCTTAATGGATTCATTAATTCATACTCTAACCGCTGTGTATCCTTATACATATCGCTATCATATATAGATTTAGCATCATACCCAGAACTTACATATGGCATACCCAATCCATCACCAAATCGTTCATGTAATATACTTTTAATAAAACTGGAACGATTACCATACGGACCGGAATTGTCAACTAATTTTATGTTTTTACCGGGTGCATCATCTTCAAGGAATGATGGTAAGCATGTCGTATTCTCGGACATATCACCATTATTCTCAGCATCTTCTAATGGATTACCAACTACTATTGAGTTGATACCAGAATTACTTGCCATGGTACGAATACGGTATGATAAGCCATCAATTTCAGTAGGTGTTAGTGATGGATTAATGAGGAATACACGTCGGGATGTGCCCATACTTCGTACGATGGCACCGGGATCGTTTGCAACTTCTTTACTATATTCGTGTGGATTCGATGATGTCCCGTCTGGCTTTTTAATAACGAATGCATCAGCACGGGGTGATTCAGGGATTGAGAATGCAGAGTCAGGTGCTCCTGTTATTAACTGTTCCATATCATTATGTAATTTGGTTAACGTTGTTGGTGACATTTTGGGTGACATGCGCGATGCCATCTTTCTATACGCCTTGATTGTCGACATTGTTGATAAGTATTGTTTGGGTTATAGGTAAGAGGATAAGTCGTTTAACTGATGGTTGTATTTTTGCAATTTGCAAATATGTTCTCCAACGTGCAATTGCTAGTGTATCATATCATATCATATCAAGGCCACCGCTACACCACCGAAAGAGCTTTCAAAATGAATTAGTTACCAGTATTATGTAGTATATCAACCCGTTTGTATGATTATATATATACAATAATCTCCTCTCTATATCACCCCCTCTATGATTGATGATTGATAAGAGTAGGAAGGCAGGGTTGGATAGGATACCGGCCATACTCTCATAGAATTTAGCTCATAGCTCTTCTATTGTACCGCCGCCAAAAGATAGTCTGCAAACTACAAACTCTCTCTTCTCAACTCAGCTCTCTCAGGAAAAGGAAGAGGAAGAAGATAATATTAGTGGTTTTATACTTATGATGCGTAGTATTAAAGGTATCATGAGTTCAAAGAAGGCGAAATTAAATGACGTTGAACCCTCCTCCAAATCAGATTTGCAACCTCTTCTTACCCAGCTAAATGGAGGAAAGGCACTTGATTTATCCGTCATTGCTGCCATTCAGGAAGCGAGGAATAATGCTTCAAAATATAATAATAGTTTTGATACTAATAATCCATATGATGATAATCTAAATTCAATCATTAACAAGTTATTCACGGAACATGTTGGTATATCTCCAAAAGTTGTGGTTGATAACGCCATACGTCATGCTAAAGATCAGGCGGATTTAGAGGGTAGTATATTCAACGAAGGACAGAGAAGTGGTATGAGGATGGGAGATGAAAGACATAAGGTCTATAACCATCCCCAGAATAGAGTGATTGGAGGACCGAAGCCCGATTGTTCAGTTTGGATTCATTTATTTCTTGGTAGTGAAAAAGCTGAGGAAGTGTTAGAAGGATCCGTCCCTTTAGATGAAAGCTATGATATTGAAAATGATACTCATAGTGATAAAATCCTTGAATCTGAAATTTGTAGGGCACTATCAGGAAAGGCTAGATATATGTCAACTATCGATTTACTTGAAAATATATTGCGATATGTTAGGGAAGAGGCAAACAAAACTTCATTGAAAGATTTACTGAGGTTTTCAGTTCTGTATGGATTGGATGGTGTTATGAAGGACATACTTGAAGGAAGATATGGTAAGAAGAAGAAGAAGAAGAGCGATATCAATATAAACACTCTTCTTCCATTAGACGATGAACCCTTACCCGATGAATCAAGCAAGGACCGTTGGGATCTCTGGGGAAAACGGAAATTGTTCTATCCAGCTTGGGCAATGGCAGCTATTCTTGGGCACATAAATGTAGTAGTAGCTTCACTTACAAAGCTTGATGGAAAAATGGATGTTCCAACCGGTATGCAATTTAAACATGACGAAGAGATGAAGACATACGACAATCACAAACTTCCTTCAGAAGTGTTCACATGGGTATGTATTCAAAAGAACATGCCTGATATGATTAAGTGTCTTGTCAATGATTGTGGCTTCCAGTTCAGATGGATAGATCATAGGGATCATATTCCAATGATAGTCCAAAGACTGTTTGATGAATCAGAGTATGAATCACACCCAAAATGGGTGGGAGATTATGACGAAGAAGATCTTTTCTATGCCGGAGGATCTCGTGGCAGATGTCGGATCAGAGCGGCTGCGGCATATAAAGTACAAATGGCTATGTTAGACGTTTTGATATCAGTTGGACTGCCGTATTCAATTCTTTTCCCTACTGATCCCGGAATCGAAAAAGAAGCGGAGCTAAGGAAAGAAAAGAAGTTAGAAACGAGGGAAGAATGCAAAGCTTATATGAGAAACATGGATAAATACCAGAGAAAGGCAAGGGAGGTCATGTACCAAGCTTGCAGTGCATACAATTCTATTCAAGAAACAGAGCCTGAAACTCTCACCATGGGAGACTTTTATCAGAAGCTGAAGTCACGTTGGGAAGGACAAGAGTCTGTACAGACCGAACGTTTGCCTGATTTCGAGGAGCTTGATTCGAGGTGGAGAGAAGAAAGGATGCCTAAAGAAGAGGAAGACTCTGAGTCTTATCATGATAGCGATGATGGATCAAGTTACGGGAGTGGTCCATTTGGGTGAATAAGTATAGTGAAGCAAGTGTAAAGGATAAGTGTAACGTTGTATTAGAGCGGAGCTACTGTCTTGAATGGTATCCTTTACAACAAAGATAGAGGAAGAGGAGACCTTTCACTGTCTACTGATTGACATGAACAATATTATCAATGTATTGGGAAAGTGGTATGTTGAACAGTATCGATAAAGCGATATCGAGTAAATAGTATATGGTACCACTTTAATTTGTGTGATTCCGTGACGTTCATCAAAAATTTTCTGAGAAGAATCATCAAGAGAGATCATTGCAAGCAGTCATATTGTCGGGGTTAAGGTTAGTATTATTGACAGAATAACACCGTATATGTGTAGTGTTTAATATGGAGTTGATGTGGTGCTGTTGTGCAGTAGTCTTAATCCTTCACATCATGTGTATCTTTTGTTTTTCTTCACAAAAAAGTTATATCTACTTGAATGATAGTTAACTTCGACGGCATGCCAATATCATAAAACCTTTTCTAATGTTAATGTGATAAAATGGTTATGATGCATTGATATTGAAAGTAAGAACAATCTCATTTTTCGCTTTGCAACTTAGGGGTGTGTTGGTATAAATGAAGTAGAAGTTCATAATATGGCCGCTGAAGATGACGGCTGTGTATATTATGATTATATGATTAGTTGAGATGACGGCTGATTGCTGTGATGACGGCTGAGATGACGGCTGGCTAGATTATGTGATTGGTGTTGGCATTTCAATTTCAATTGCTCTTTAGATACTAATTTCTATGTTCCTCTTTGCTTTTGCAATATAAACAGGATAGTGGTATAATAATGCAGCAAGGTTAGATTAAAGATACATAAGAATAATGGAAGTTAATACTGTATCAACAGTTCCAAGTACAAACGAGGAAGGTGATGGTGAAGGTTTTATTGGCAATGTTAATGCCGAAGACCCAAACACTAGTAGCAGCTTCTTCTCCTCCAACATCTAACAATAACAATAGCACTGATCCCTTTTCAAAGTTTTTAGATGAGATGGGGGATACCTCAGACATAGACGAAGACGATAATGACGATGAAGATAACAAGAGTATAAAGGAGGAAACATCGCCACCTGCCAATACAGAAGTACAGCCACCACCGCCACCACCAGAGATTGGTAATAACAACATGTCAGCCTTTTCATCACCATTACTATTACAATCCGAAAACAATATAATAGACCCCAGTCATATATTAAACCAACAATTATTAATGACAGTGCCATTACGACCTACATTATCATCTTCATCGGCAGGGTTGAATGATTCATCACATACGCCATTATTAAATGGGGAGAATATAATGTTAACCTTTTCGAATGAAACTACACCCACTGGTTTAGGAGGCGGTGGCAATAGATCTCCTCAGAGGTCGGATCAAGGAGGGTCTTCAACTCCGTTGGGTGTATCTCCATCGGGGTTGCATATTGTTACTGAAATGGCAGCGTTAGAACAAAGCCATCATACATTAAATGAAGGTGAAAGTAATAATGATACTACTACCAACAACAACAATAACAACGATGAAGATGCTGAAATGAATATAAGTCCATTGGAAATAAGTCCAAGTTCATCTGCACCACTAAACAATAATAATGCACACTCTCCACCACCAGAATCAATACACAGTGGTAAAATCACGACACTAAGTCCACCACCATTATCAAAAGCAAATAGTAGTGATAATGATGGATATGCTGATCATGATCGTTCACACAATATTTCTGGAACACAAAGTTTATTCTCAAGAGATGGTGGAAGTATTAGTCGGGGTAGACTTGGTTCTTCTGATTTACAACAACAGCAGCAGCAGCCTCAAACTGTGGCATCTGCAGGGGGGAATACGGCGCAATCGAAAAAGAAACGACCACCACTTCCTCCCCGTTGGGCAATTGGCGGTGGCGGCGGTGGTGGATTGAATACAGGCGTGGCATCCTCGCATCATGCAGGTATGCAACCAGTCTCATCAGGACATGTACAATCAGGTGGAGATATGGTGGATGTTGTACCCTCTCATTTACCTCCACCCAAGGCGATTGCAACAAGTCATCGACGTGTATTTAGTACAGGCGATGCATCGTTCTTATCGAATCTGACCGACCCTAATATGGATTCCGACGGTGTTGGTGATGATAATTCACCACCATTGGCTGTTGCGGTTCCTAATGTTCTTCCCCCTCCCGCTAATAATAATTCTGCCAATAATAATAAACCTCTACCCAAGAATCCAGCGGCGGCACGTAAACGGGGTGTTAGTTGGGACTTTATTGCACCATCTCATAGTGAGAGTGACTCTCTTAATAATAATAGGTATAAGGACGAAGAGGAAGCAGCGTTTAATACGCTAGGTATTTTACAGCCAGTATTACCTGATGACGAAGATGTTAATGTTGGTGGTAGTGGCGATAATGATTTGATGATTGGAGATTTAATGCAACCAATACTGTTAGATGATGATGTAGCTGAAGAAGAAGATATAGAAGCACCAGTACTTGGAAGCTCGGCACCTGATTTCCTCCCCCCTCCACCACCGCCTCCACCTTCTGAGAAGGCAGTGCAGAAACGACACAATACAAGTAAATCGGGTGTGTCTCTCTTGTCAACATTGAAGCTCAACTCATCCTTCACGTCAAGGTCTGGAGTATCGGTAACGAAGCCAAAGAAGGATCATACCGAGTTTGAAGATGAAGCCGAACAAGCCATTCTTAATGCTTTGGCGGCTCATAGTATGTCAGTCAAACCCGACGATCAAATGGATATTGCTGATCAGATTACTGACTTGGAGGATGGCCGAGAAGATGATAATAATTTAGAGAGCAAAGAAGATGATGACAACAAGGAAGAGGGAGATGAAAGCATTCCTTCACAAATTGTACCTAAACAGCATCACAAGACAATTTCAGCTTTGACAACAGCAAACTTTGAACACGAGCAACACGAGCGAAAGAGTGGAGATTGCATCTTTGAGGATAGTGCATGGACGAGTAATTACGATGCACAGGGAAGAATCGATGGCACTTTGCCCGAAGAGCAGAATACCAATCAGCTACCTTCTGTTGTAGCCGCTGCCACTGCCGCTACATCATCATCACCATCATTGATTAGCAGATTAACCTCGGGTGGTAAGAAGGCTAACGATTCAAGTCAAGGTACCCTCGCCTCCAAACAAATCAACAAAGGTGACACATCTCCAAGACAAGACACACCACAGAAACAATCTAAATTGAGTGATACTGTTGTCAAAGATCCGACAACCATTACTGGACTTAGACATCGACGTAGTAATACCATCGCGGCCAAGACAATGGTGGATGAGTTAGCTGAAATTGCTGCCCTTCATAGTGGTGAGGACTTTCATGAGTCATTACATAAACGAACTGACACTGCGATGAAGTTGCAAACGAAGGATAAAGGTGGAATTGACAATCTTCTTGCTGGTATTAATATCCTTGCCCAGCATGAAGAAGACGCTTCTAAGTCAGAGGGTAAACCTCCTATTCATGACACTGAGGGTACAACCAATCTTGAAGACATTATCGAAGAGGATGAGCCTCAGGACGAAGAGATGGGCAATGCAAACAACTCATCCAAGAAAGAGAATCCGTCACAAAAACGACCTTCAACCTTTGAAGCTAAACGATCAGAAACAATGTATCATATGAAGATATGGTATCATGATCTCATAGAACCAAAACTGCCTCAGTTTTGGAAGGCTGCGAAACATCATATTTGCTTCATAATGATGCCATTATTGATTGTTGCCTTTATTCTATTTTATGCCTGCGGCAACCCTATGGCAGGATCGCACGAAGAAACTATAGCTGAAGGTGAAAAGGATGCGTTCACAGAAGATAGTTGGAACCCCACAGTACATGCCTCCTTCTCATGGTGGTTTCTGTTGTTGTGCCGGCAGACATTTGTCTTGGCATGCGTCAAGACAGGAGAAGTCATATCAATTGATATTTTGGCTTTGAGAACGCCTCTTTTCTTGAAAGTTATTGGATCGTTTGCTACACTCATGTTGGTGCAGGCAAGAGGATGGCCCTATGTGCTTACATTCTGGGCTATCTCCGATTTCTGTTTCTTGTATGGCAATAACCCATTCTCTCACCATTGGCTGTTTTGGCAAGATAAGTTGGATATATTCAATGCGAACAACCCCCCTGGTCAGTTCTTAGAGTCTGAGTTCTATCTGCGACTACTATTGGCTGCTCTATGTGTAGGCCTATTGACAAGCTTTAAACGATTGTGGTTGGCTACGTCGCTTGGTAAGCGTTCATACTATCATTACGGCCCAGAACTTGAAGTTATATTGGCCAAAATGTTGATGATCTCTCAGGTTTCTCATTTAGCTAGACAAATCGAGGACCTAAAGATAGTCACGTCACGAGTAGGTATTAGCGATGGATATACCAATGCAATGAAACATAGTAATATTGGTATTCCTGGGCTAGGCACTAGTGATTCTGAAGATACAATGGACCAGAAGGGGAATACCTTTAGCTTTGACGAACTAGATAATGGGTGAGAAAATGTACAGTTTGTGTGATACATCATCTTTCGATTGTATTGATATACCCACCCACTTTTACTCTATTCATGTATGGTAGGTTTGGTAAATCATTAAGAGATATAGGAATTGGAAATTCTCACACCAAGAAGAAGAGCTTATCACAACGAATGTTGCAGTCAAACAATTCTAAACTTCTCAGTTCTTCCGCAAAGATGGAAATCATGCAACTCTTAGAGGAGTGGGAGGAACCAGACATCAAGACAAACTCTGCTTCAAAGTTGAAGATTAAAGATGTATTACAGTTCCGCCAGGCTGTTGCCATGATGGATGATACATATCCCTTCACACCGGGTGAGTTATGGATATTGACATTTGTACGTGCACAAGATATGAGTTGCTCGGCTAGTGATGAACACAGAGTAATATATCGTCAGAAGTGACCATGTTGATGAACATACTGTTGCCTTCCTACTGAGGCCAGCAATCTCTTACTTCATTGTAGCTAACCTTTCCACCGTATTGATCGAATCCTACTAACCTAACCTCTGCCTTTCTTCTTCATTGTAGCGTTTGGCCAGGCAAGGACTAGAGGTCAATGTGTTGAGTCTTCGGAGTGGTTATATGAGACATTGAAACGGGCTACACCCAACAACAGCTCTGGTCTCCTACCTTTTGAAACGTTAAGTGAAATATGCTACGATTCGAATGGAGAGCTTATTCGTGACAAAGTAAAGGCTATGATCAAAGTATTCCGACCAGACCGAAAGGGCTACTTGAACAAGTTGGAATTTGTCTCGTCTATAGACAACGTTTATCGTGATCTTAGAGTATTTCGTGCAAGTTTGGCAAACTCTTCCTCCATTGATGATGCATACGAGACAATAATCAATACAGTGTATTATATTATCATTGTCTTCCTTGGACTCATAATACTTGGTGAGTACTTTCATGTGTACATGATTTTTATTTTCGTTTCTCACTAATCATAATAATTGCAATGTCTATGCAACAGGTTTCAAGCTTTGGCAGCCCCTGCTGTCTTTCTCGGCTTTCTTCATCTCCTTCAGTTTCATGTTTGGTAGTGCATCATCTAAATACTTTGAGGGTCTGTTGTTGATCTTTGTCAGACGACCATATGATATCGGTGATAAGATTAGTATTTCTGACCCAGAGAAGGATACTAGTGCTGAAGGATCGAGTACTTGGTTTGTAGAAGATGTATCAGTCTTCACTACAACTGTTCGATTCGCAACTACAAATGAAGTTGCTACTTATTCAAATGGCAGTCTAGCCAGACTTAGAATTATCAACGCCAAGAGAAGCCCAAAAGCCGTTCTGTATGTCTATATGAAGTTTGCCGCAGATGTTCCTTACCAGATGATCAAAGTATATCAAACGGCTATTGAGAACTTTGTCAAATCAAGGCCTAGAGAATGGGCACAACTTAATGGGTTTAGAGGTAAGACCTTCAGCCTGCTCAACATCGTATGCACTTATTAAATCTGGATACTAATGATATGTCTTGTCGATTCACAGCGACGAGGGTTGAGATGGAGCTCAATTATATAGAGTATGTAATTGTGGCCACCCATCGTGAAATGTGGCAAAACATTGGCCCAATCTTGCAAAGCAAGGCCGATCTTGCTGCTTTCAGCCTTGAGGTGTCAAAGAAGCTTGGCCTCAGATATCACAATCCACCAAAACCGATTGTTTTATCAATAAACGAAGAGAAGGATCAGCCCGATCATACAGCAGGTGTATCAGAACTTCAACAGGTTGCACAGATGTTTAAAAGGGGGCACTAAATCAAAAGCCAGTAGATAGATAGAATAATAATATTGTACTTTAGTTGACTGTTAGATGTATGAATCTCATTTCTGTTGTATAGTAAACGATGATGCTGTTACCATTCTTTGATATTCTTCAATTGAAAATACCAAGCTTGGCTTACTACTTGCTCGTAGTTTTAGTTGAGGTTGGTCAAGATTGTTTGCCGGTTCATAATGCAATGCTCGATAGCAAGAGGAGCATAGTGGTACACCTTGAATAAGAACCTTGTTGGATTTAGGATCTAAGCTCGGCGGTGAGCTATCAGTAAGTGGATCATTCACCGTCACTACTGATGCTAGAAAGTATTTACATGCAAGGCAAGTGTGTCTCTGTGTTGATGCCCAAGTATCATGCATAATGATTGGAGCTTTTGTAGATGAATTGTTGCTCTTGTGAGTGTGAATGCCTGTGACATATACTGCCGACTCATTGGCCAAGCTCATTACATTGTTTGATCCAAGATGTAATGGGGTTGGTGGTGGTACAAGCATGTGATAGTACCGTACACCTAACCGTAGTGGGAGATCTTCTAACTTCATTTCAGACATTGGTATCATATTAATCTTGTTCGATATTCCTAATTGCTGTTGACGCGGAGTAGTATGTACCGATTCCTCCTCCATAGGACCTGATTTCTTATCACCAAGCCAGTTCTTAATAGCTACTCCTATCCTATCCCCAGCATCTCCACAAGTGTAAAAGTTGTTCTCAATGAAGAACACGCCAGGATGGATATTGTTATTTCCATCGTCCCCTTCTTTCAAACTACATGCATTTAATGAACATTCAACTAACAACCGGTGCAAATCTAGCAATGTATGATGTGATCCATGTAATTCTACTTCCATCCGATTACCATCTGGTCCTGATGCTCGTTTAAGATTTCGTGAATGTCTTAGTATTTCAAATCTGATAGTTGTTTGTAGACTAGTTTCGTTCTGCTGTGAATGATCGTCTCCATTGGTCGAGTTTAAAGTTGTAGTGCCAACTACTGGATTGGTATGGCAATCTCGAACTCGTAAACGTCCTAATGAATGTGCATCTAATCTCGTATTCTTCTTAATCCAACCAACTAAATTCTGTTTCACATCAAGTGTATGTTTACATCCATGAGATATCTCTTCATTATCTACACTTGCATCTCTGGTATTATCATCTATCTCTGGATTATCAAAACTCTTCTTCTTTGTGTTACTGCCAAGCGCATATATTCTCTCCAACTCGGTAGATGTCTTCATTGAATTGAATACATTCCATAACTCACTTTCATAATCTAATATTTGTGTAGGGTCGACTAATGATATAACCTTGGGCTGATGATGATACTGATTAACATTAATATCGTCGGCAGAGCCAACATTGATATTATCTTCTGCAGTAGTAGCAGATGTATCATTGATAGACGGTTGCTTCTTCTTCTTACACATATAATCAAAGTTGTATGGCAACAAACGATGTTTTCGTTTATCACCCGAAGTAGCTGCATCTAATAACAGTTCTTCATTTTTCAATGTAATCTTACTATCAATAGTATCAGTAGTACCATCATCTTCAGTTTTACAAATGGTAGGTCCATCCTCTTCAACTATTACACGTGCTGCTAAATCTTTCCATCTTTGTATACCAATGTCAACTTCATTGTTGACTAATTCATGTAATGGTGGTATTATTAATTCTTCACAATTGAACACATCTTGTGCACTACTATTTGTATTTGTATTGTTGCTGATAGTGTTAGCTGTAGATGATGATGTGCTTTTAAGAGTTGCCTTGTGTCGATCTCTTAGTTGAAATAGAGATTCCCATTGTTCTGCACAATGTTTTGCTGTCTTTACTTTTGTTATAGTATCATTCATAGTTGTACATTGTATAGATGTATTGTCATCTTTCATTTGATGATCAGTTGTACTTGTTGTTGTATTTTTCTTAGATGTGCGTGCTCTCTTCTTCTTTTGGCCTGTACCTACACTACTTTCTGCTGCTTGAGTTGTTGTAGGTTTGCCTTTACTTTTGTTTGTTGGTTCATCATTATCAATTGCAATAATATCGTTATTATCTACTCTGTTATTATTATCATCTGCAAGCTTATCCCTATAATCCCTACCACTGCCATTTTCCGCACTAGCCGGTGTACTGCCGGCAGACCTCTCCCTCTTAGTAGGCATCTTTGTGAAGCTACTCAAGCCTAATACAACACAAGAGGGACAGATATAGATAGCGTACGATAGGGCTAAGAGAGCTATGTAGGACTATGGTATGTAGGAGACCTATTTTAGATGATTTTGACAATCAGGGGATAATACAATATCATTCCACTCTAGATTGACGGCAGCGCGATCATACATCTTAAATCATAGTACTATTCCTTTAACATGACAGCCATTATCAGATTGCAAATCAATAGGCACATTATTCAATTGGTGGTGGATTGTGAGGACTCTGCAGTTCTGAACTCTGAACAATTTTTATGAGGAATTTGTTCCGCAGTGAAATCACTAACAAATTATAATATGATGTCAACAAACAATAATCCTCCTATTCAACCTCTGACGGCCGATCCATTAGCGGTGGCGGCCGCCCAACCTGCCGTGCCACAAGGCGAGGATGTTACTCTCGATGATGCAGCTCAAATCATGGCCACTCTCAAACCCATGGGCCTTGAGGGTGGAGGCGTTGAACTTTCTTTGCCTCAAGAAGATATGGCAACAACAAAACCAACTGTGGCATCGACCTCCACTGATACCAAGAAGAAGAGAAAGAAATATAACACCAGCAACAGCAATAGTAGTAGTGGAAATATTGACAAGTATCTCAAACGTATGGATGATTCACAATTCCTAAAATGTGTAACACAAGATTTCAAGCGTAGGGGATATACCGTGGCAATTCAGCTTACATCAAATCATAATTGGATGATGCAATTGCCGCCCGTGCCACTACCCGTGCCAACTGTACCTCAATTACCACCTGTAGCAGGTGGAGAATCTAACATGATGTTACCCCCACCAGCAAAAGTTGCCAAGACATCTACTGCAAATTCTACAAAGAATAAATCCAAGAATAAACAACCTCCATCACAACCACTAATCCTACCCAACTTTCCATTCTACCCCTCAACTACATCAATTACACAAAAAAATATTGATGCATGGAATGTAATGTTTAATAATCTTCAAGTATATTATACACAAAATAACGGTACATTACCCATTACCAACTCAACAACTACCAAACAACAACAAGATAATGATCCAAACTATGCAGCATTATTAAAATGGACTAAAGCACAATTAGCATTATGGAAACGTATGCGGAAAGATAATAAACATAATTTGTCATTAGATCGTATATCAAAGTTACATTCCTTAAACTTTGAAGCACAAGTGGATGTACAACGGTATGCTGCCTCTGTTGCACAACAACAACAGCAAGATACTACAGTAGGTACCTCATTCACTCACTTTGGTGGAAGTAGTTATAATAACGATCCAATGGCTGGATTGGCAACAGGTGTGGATATTAATATGAATGGTGGCAATATCAATAATAGTGCCGCCGCCGCTGCTGGTAATATGAATCAGCAGCAGAATCCAGTCGATTCATTAATGACAAATTCATCATCAGGGAAGAATGCACAAAAGTGGCAGGATAAGTTTGATGAGTTGGTAAGGTATAAGAATGAGTTTGGAAAGTGAGTTTATAGTGTGTCTCTTTTTATATAATACATCGTGTTGTATTGCGCATAATCATACAACTTCTTTGTAGGACCAAGTACTCATATCATCTTCATTATCCCCTCCTTCCTTCCCACAGCACCGCACCATCACGAAACTATAACGACTCATTATCGAAATGGTGTGCTACACAACGTTTACGGTGTAAAGAAATTCTCAACGGAGAAGCCACATCCAATAATACACCCATGACGAAACAACAATTCTTAGCTCTTCAATCGATCGGTTTTGATATGTCACAGAAACGTAAGACATATGACAGGACTGTACTAGACAAAAACTGGGATAAAAAGTTTAATGAACTTGTAGAGTTCAAACAGAAGCATGGTAATTGTGACGTCGCTGTTCGTAAAGGGTTTGAGGAATATAAGCAATTGGCTAATTGGGCAGGATTGCAAAGGCGTAAGTTCAAGGCTAAGCAGACAGGTAATAAGGCAGGACGAACATCTGAAATCTCAGATGAGCAGATTAATAAGTTGGCATCTATTGGCTTTTCATTCTCTCTTCAAGATGACTTTGAAACTCGATATAAACACTTGATGGAATATAAGAAAGAGTTTGGCCACACCAAGGTTCCTGTATTCTATACTGGTTATAACAACCTTGGTCGTTGGGCGAAGCGTATGAGAGATGGTATCAGAAACAATGAGCCGTGGATGGACGAATCCAGGAGGGCTCGACTTCTTGGTGTGGAGTTTGATCTAGCCCCAAGACATATATTTACACATAAGCAAAAGAATGGATCGGAGGAAGATACTGGTTTGGAGGAAGCCATGTTGATGGATGAGCATGCTGCTTTGATGCTAGGAGGAGAACAAGTTGGTGAACCTGTTTTGCAAGCGGCAAATGTGATGGTAGGAATGGAACACATGAATCATGCCGCATTACCAGTGGCGCAGCAGATCTTTTATCCTCAAGGCTATCCCAATCCCGTCGCTCAGCATAACCAACTTGATCATGTATAAAAGTTTAGTGTGTGATTAGTTTGGGGTAATGTATATTAGGTCACAGTCACAAGAGAAGAGATAGGTTCACATAGTTTGTAAACAAGGAAATAGTTTAGATGTTCAATGTTTTCGGATTCGTACCTCTAGTATTGAGTATATCTTTTTATTTTACATATTATTGTACTCCATTCTACTTGACAAGACTCTCCTCTTGTCTATCTTCATTGGATATTGATAGCAGGTTATCAGCAATGTGATCGAGTCTGCCTCCTCTGAAGCCAGGAAGAGCTGCGAGTAATGCCTCTGTTTCTATATACTCTAGTGTGTTGCTATCATCTCGAAGGAATTGATCTGTTTCCGAGAATTGTTTATTTCTTCGCTGTTGTCGCCGAGCTAACAACCCATCAGGGTGTAATGCAATCTCATCTTTTGCTCGATTCCTTGCCTCTCGTTTTCCTCTGACCCAAGCAGCAAAGCTCCTTCGTTTTATTTCTTCTACATCCTCACCTATATACGAAGACTTGACTTTAACAGGCCTGTCCAACACAGCTATATCATCTTCTCCATCCGGAAATAGAATGGATGCCACCTTATCTCCAGGTATGGTTCGACTGTCGAAGGGCAAGCTTGCTATTGGAGCTAATATATCAAATGCCGCGGCGTATCCATTCCGGACAGCCTTCATTACCTCATCTTTACTTGTGAGAGAGTTGGAAGCTCTGGCGTGTCAAATGGAAGTGTGATTGGAAGGAGATGAGCCTGTTTCCAATCTTCGGTTCCTCGAAATTTATCTGCTTTGTCTGTGCCAGCATATAATTGTGTAGGTGGGACCTTGACACCTCTTGATTCATTATCTGAGCTAATGTTTTGACCCATTGCAATACCTTGAACAAGTCCCTCATTCAAGATCATGACATCTTCCAAGTATCTATATTGTGAGCCACCAGTTGCAAATAGCTTGCTTACAGAATTCATTCCATGTTTGGTAAAGTATATTGGAGCCACAAGTTTTTCATACATGTGTTGCTTTGATTCAACGATACACCCATCTGGTCGACTTCGGAGAGCAAGCACGTGAGTAGCATTAGCTTTCTCAACTGCACTACGATATGGTATTGGCTCATAACAGAAGGCATCATAAGCCAAATGTGAATTGATTTCCTTCTTCTTTTGTTGCTCTTTTTTTGATCGAAACATGGGGAAACGACTCCGTTGCTCTACCAAGTGTCTATTCTTGCTCCGTATTAGTTGCAGTGGAGGACCCGCAGCAGCAGGCACGAGCATTGACGCTTCCAAGCATGTGAATATACCATCTTTTCCTCCCCCTTCATCACTTAAACGTCCTGTTGGATCATAATTCTTCTTGTCAATTGATGGGCGTTGTAATTTCCGTATCTTCCGTCTATTGGAGAAACCATACATTGCACTACTTCCTGGTGGCAAAGCTTCAGCCTCAATTGTATCTTTCATGAGCGGTTTCACTTCTTGTGCACTTCTACTTAGTGACCGTCTAGCAGCCGAAAAGAGTGAGTATGGAACAAATGAGAACAACGACCAAACTCGTCTGTACCAGCTGACTCTTTCTTTTGAAGTTGGTTCTTCTTCATCGTCAGGTGCAGTGCCAAAGAAGTCACCATCCTCCGAGTTGAATGCAATTGTCTCCATCTCACCCTTCCCTCCATTGCTTACAGCTGATGCGACAACATACAATGGTTGCTTCTTATCATTAGCTCGAAAGGCAGCTAGGTCAAAGGGTCTTAGTCCGTGTGTCTCATCCATAACGCCATCAAGCACATACGTTAAATTCATACCAGGTCTCTTCTTCATGTATTGTCTCATCGAATTAGCAAAATCAAATGCTCGTCCAAGGCGTTGTACTCCATAGGATAGAGGCTTCGACACTCCACGGGCTGTTTTGGAAAGAAGAAAACTCATTGACTCAAATACAACTCCGTGATCATCTGAGTAAGATCTACGAAGAGGGCTATCAGATGATGATCCTTCTCCCATGGCTCGTTCGACACTTGATACATCGTCTTCACACCAAAAGGATGTAGCGTTATCGTCTCCTGCATCTGAAAAGATATCTTCTACAACACAAAAACTATCATCATTAGCAGTACTTGCGTCATCTTCGTCAGCTGTAGATATCAATTTTGATTCTAACCAGTCCCAACCAAAGGACACCATTCCTCTCCTCTTTGATGCAAATGTACTACCGGCCGCAGGCATAATGTCTGTATATACATCGGTACAGAGTTGACGAGAGACGAGGTATGCTCCCACGATTGCACCAGCACTACTTCCGTGGATTGAATCAAATGCATCAAGTAGATCCAATGTTGATAATGCCGCGGCCATTCCTGCCGAGACCGCTCCTCTCATACCTCCGCCTTCAATTACCAAGGCAAGATGAGATGTGTCATCTTCTCCACGATTACCAGGTTTTGATTTTGATTCAACGCGTTCACGCACAATTGATAGAACTGGATGATTACTTAATAGTTCAATTGCTTGTTGATAATATATTGAATTAGGATCTGTTGATTGTTTTGCACCATATGTCAAGAGAGATGATAATGGCCCGTT
>Ga0075439_12304_pt1 | contig 34373 bp, 30 predicted proteins | sample MintriSingleCell_FD_74264 | JGI IMG/M metagenome (GOLD analysis project Ga0075439, IMG submission 74264) | Marine eukaryotic communities from Monterey Bay, USA to study complex ecological interactions - Minidiscus trioculatus JGI Plate_4_G5... | ecosystem: Environmental > Aquatic > Marine >... | reverse complement strand
ATCCCATACAATAACTAAATCTGCATTGGCATGTGAAATATCATCATTAAGATATACTTTATTACTTAATGGTGAAGATGAGGATGCAATATCACTTGGATGGGATGCTGGGATAGTAGAAGACGAAGATGGAACGTAAGTTTTATATAAAGTCAACTTAATTGTGAGTTTGAAATGTGATGTGTAGATGCGTATATGTGTACTGGATGTCTGCAGTTTTCTAACTCCTTCTTTTACTTGATATATCTATTCATCTAATTATAGTTAGTTAAGTTCATTACTTTCTTCTCACTGAATTGTGTGGGTCAATACGTATATCTAGATAATTAACATTAGATGAGTAAAGGGCATATCAACTTGTATCCTTTATCATCTTCAACAGACAATACCAAATGAGCATGTAACGAGGTCTGATATGAAGTCAGATTGAATTGAAAGGGATTTTGGTATGTGTCGTAGTAATTGGTAAGTGTTTGGGTTTGTAATTCTCGGAATGTTAGATAGCAACAAGAGTCGTCCCTATGAGGAGAAACATATATTACTTACATTATCAAACTTGTCAAGAATGTATACATGTTGATAAACCTATTACCGACTTCCTTCTGAGGGATAAACTCTTGTTGCTGAGCTGCTTGCATTTTATTATATTGATTAGTTCTTCGTCATCGCTTACTCATCACCCTACTCTCTCCTTATGTTCATATTCCTATTAGGGTGTCCTTTCCCGTGTAGTTGGTTGTACATATGAATACACAGCACGGGAAGCACACATATGATAGTGTTAACTTTTAATAGAGAAGAATAAGATTAAGTTCTATACCAATCTATTAACCCTCTACCTCTTTTTATTTCCAAAAGCTTTCATTAATTCTTCTAAATCTTGAACTTTGTTTCCATGATCCATCCAATCAATTGCAAATCTTTAGGTGTTTTAAGTATGATAATCTCCGAATATGCAGTTGATTGTTTATTCCTCACATCACTCGAACAGCAACTAACTGCTACCATCATCCACTCCTGCTACCCACCATCATCATCATCGACACCTGCATCCCACCCTCTCGGTATACTCGGCTCTACCTCAACTCCCTCTACAAGTACTGTAAGTGCCGATGTACATCCTTCAACTCCCAGCGCTGTTCTTCCTATTCGTATATTGTTATTATTAGTAAATAAACGTTGCTGTATATTACTTTTTGAGGAGATTGATGGTTGTGATTGTATTTTAATTTTATGTATTGTTGATCTTCCTCTGTTCATTGGGCCGCTCCGCCCGCCACCAGAGGATGAAGACGAGCGTATAGACTTGGACATTTGATTTAATATACGGAATCTCATTGTATATTTAAAGGAGATATGAGGAGACTTAGCTATACTTGAGTTGCACTAATCACTAACTTTAATACTAAAGCGGCTGTTTCCTTTGGCCCGACTCAACTAAACAAATATGTAACAAAGAAGGTAGAAGCTGTGTACTGTGTGGGTCTATTGTGAGTATATTTATTTGGAGCAAAGAAGCGGAGATACAGAATACAGTGGTAGATTTGAGTATCGTGCCAAATTAGCATACACCCAAGTACTTCGAGTTGAATTTAATATCACATGCACCTAAGGAAAAAATATATTGTTTATTAGATATTATTAACAGAATACCGCATCAAATAAATTCGTTAGTATACCATACAATAACAATGAAATTGTGTGCCGCGTGCAATCAAGATCTACCCAAGGATAAGTTTAGTAAGAAACAATGTAAGCTAGGAGCTGAATGTCAAAGAAGGTGCACATCATGTGTCCGTGGTAACCGAGAAGTACAATTAGCCCCTCCATTGGATAATAACAATGAATCAGCCAATAATAATGATGGAATCTTTAGTTCATTGGAATCTATGAGTTTGAATGATGATGAAATGATACTAGCGTCTGATGAGGAACTATTCAAACAACCACCGTCAAGGGAAGATTGTCCCATCTGTTTCATGATGATGCCATCACTTGAGACGGGAAGTAAATACATGCATTGTTGTGGGAAAAAGATATGTAGTGGATGTATTCTTGCAAATGCAAGAATAGATCTTGATAAGCAATTGTGTCCATTTTGCAGAATTCCAAATAGTGATTCGGATCAGGAGCTGGTCAAAAGAAATAAGAAACGTATGAAGTTGAACGATGCTGACGCTTACTATAATCTTGGATGTAAGTATAGAAACGGAGTTAAGGGTTTGCCACAAGATATTTCAAAGGCATTAGAACTTTGGCATCGCGCTGGAGAGCTTGGCTCTACTATGGCATATAACAATATTGGCAATGCTTATTATAATGGTAATGATGTAGAAAGGGATGTTAAGAAGGCCAGGTATTACTTTGAGATAGCAGCTATGGCTGGGGATGTTGATGCAAGGTTTAATCTTGGTCTTTCAGAGAAGGATGTAGGCAATGTGGGTAGGGCATTGAAGCACTTCATGATTTCAGCAAGAAGTGGGGATGACGACTCCTTGAAACAAATCAAACAGTTGTTCACTGCTGGACATGCAACAAAAGAGGACTATACAAATGCTCTACTAGCTTACCAATCGTATCTAGATGAGATTAGAAGCGAACAGAGGAATCAAGCTGCTGAATATAGTGATCGATACAAATATTATTAGTAAGTTAGTACTTGCTGCATACAATTTCAAACGAAAACATTAACATTTATCAATACTAACTAAGCCCAGTTAAATGGGTTCCAATTATCGGGGACAAAGCACTCAAGTGTCTGTTGCACTCCCTTCCACTCTTCCATACCCTGACACATAACACCAGTATTCTGATACGGCATTACACTATTTTCATCGGCACTCTGTGCATTAGACGCAGCATCATCGACGGACTTGTTGTTGCCATAGGTAGATGATGACATGTTACTCCTAGTCCTTCGAGCAGGACTAGGAGTAATACGAGATGGACTAGCACCATTAGCACCGCATAGCTGAGCCTGTTCACTATACCCACAGTCACTAAGTTGACTTCGTGTATATCGTAACTCGGAAGGACTCCTGTATGATTCAATAGGACGACGTGGTGATCTATTCTGCATCATATAGATTGGAGTTTCACGACCTTGATTAGGCAATGGAGATGGTTTCCTTGATACTTGATTCTCGTGTGCGGCATCTGCTGCATAAATCTCGTGTACTTCTTCAATATCAGCACCAATGGCATGATCACTGTCGTTAGTCACCTCACGATTATCACCACCACGCTTGAGGAACCGACCTAATAAGCCAGCCTTCCTATTCTTACGGTCTGTATCCTGTTGAGTATTCAACAAAATACGATCACCATGATTGGTAACATTACCAACGACCAAAGTCGGCTCAACCATATTCACGGGTGCCTCCTTATCTTCGGGAATGACCTCATTCTTCATAGGAGGCGCGACACTATAATCTTCACAATCCTCAAAGGGATGTAAACTAGTTTCAACCTCGGTACAACGATGTGTCTGTGATCGTTGCATTCCTCCAAACAACTGACCAATCATACCGGCACCCCATCCATTACCAACGGCTGCGTCGGATATCTTTGAGTCATTTAATGGTTGATGTAAATCATCGGGTACCAAGTTCGATGAGTAGAATGCTGAATCATTGACATCAGACGGTGCACCATTCTGATCAGCTCGTTTACGTGCCGCAGCCTTGACATGAGCGGGAGTTTGTTCATCACAATCAAAGACACTAACGTCCATATCAACATTCGAAGTTTCTCCAACACCTGCTACATCCTCATCCATATCAACTTCATCAGGCACCGAGGTGGTCCTCTTCTTACGATTGGGTGTTAACATACCCAAGATACCACCCCGTTGTGTTGGTGTACCATTACCCTCCACTGACAAATCTTCCGAATTATCAAACGTACAACTCTTTTCAAATGTCATTTCCATCGGTTCATTCTCATAATACGTATGATTACTTCCTTCCTCTCCATCAATCAACTTTCCATTCTTATCAAGTAACTGTTTCTGCCGTTTCTTCTTCATTGAACTAGATGTATAAATAAATCCAGCCAATAACCAAATTGCTACCACACTTAAGGATATTAATATCGCTAGGAAGACTGTTGTTCCATAATTATTTGGATTGGAACCACTTCCATTATCATTCATAGCCTCGGCAGCGGATATCATATTATATCCATTACTTAATTCAATAGCATTGGGAATGTCAGTATTATACATTCTAACCTCTAAACCACTCCCATCTAAATCGAGGTCTCCATTACGTACATTTAATATTAATGAATCTAATATACGTTGTTGTAAATTTTCATAGGTTGCTTCCTCGGGTGTTGAGGATGTGTAGATTGTCATTTGTCCTTGTATTACTGTACACGAATCTTGTTGTAGTTTTCTCCTCGTATTGTTGTTGGAAGAGTTACTTTCCTTGGGTTTAGACTGGGTACTAATATAATTAAAGGCCGTGCCTGAATTATATCCGGAACCTACAAAGTCATTTGGGATTGCACTTCGTTGTTGTATAATTTGTGTAGTAGCGGCGGCGGCGGAGTTTGAGGAAGAGATTGTATGTCCATCGACACGGGTAACACTGGAAGGTAATCCACTTGTATCAATCCCTTCACTACCTTGCCCTTCCGTACTCTCTTGCTCACTTTCATCGGGGGCCATTGAAACTAAGCCAACAGTCATCTCAGTTGCCCTTGACGGTGTACTTTCTTTGATTGTATTATCACCAAATATTGAATCTTGATTGATACGAGTTTGTGCCAACTCGATTGCTGAATTACACTGTAAGTCAGTAATTGTGTCTTGGGGTAGTGAGGAAAGTGCTATTATTGAATTGGAACCACGGGCTAGTTTTCGATGTTGTTGGTTATTAGATGAGGTGGTGGTTAGGGTGGGTAGTTGACGGCCTCTGATTGACGAGCCCTCTACCTCACTACTAACACTATTAATACCCTCAACCGCACCCTCCTCATTACTACCATTTAACAACAATTGTCTTTGACCACGTCGTCGCCATACATCCTCAACACCACATGAACTTAATCCACTAACTTCGGCTATACCATATAGCATTGCATTTTGTACTTCATCTACTGCCTCTTGTTTATTAGTACCTTGAGGTGTGTCAATTTCATACTTGTACGATATAGTTAATTTAGTAGACGATGATTCATGATCTATTGTTGGTTGGCATGTGTAATAGTTTGTCATTTTTATGAGAGTGTTGTTTTATATTTATTGCAATTAAAACTTGACAATAAAAAGGTATAATTCGACTCCGGCAAGCGAGCTGTTATTATCTCAATAATATATTACTATTAGTCTATATTGATAAAGCCTCCTCAGTCCAAAGCCGCTAAATGAGGGTATTGCAACGACCACTTAAATAAATACAAGAGCCCGGTTTCTTAGATTTATTGGCACTTCTTTGTCTTGTTTCGACACGTGGTCAAATTTGGCGAGACAAACGGTATTTCACGTGATATTCGTGTGACATGGCCATGAATAGAGCTCACGTGATTTATGATTGGGATGGTTGATTATTGATGGGGGTTGATATTGATTCATAAAGTTAGTAGACAATACAGTGTGCATTAAGTGGAGTTTATAAGGTAGTAGACAGTAGTGTGTTATTTGCATCGGTTAGATTTACGACTATAAGCAAATACAAAATAAATCATGAGCACATCCAATAAAATTTGCAAAGATGGTGCATCATCAAAATCAGAGGACGATGATGTATGTGAGGTTAAAGATACGTTGCAGAATATGAGCGTGGACGAAAGTAATGATATAATAACAGCAGATAATATCAAAGACGACGACTCCGTTGAATGTAGTCTATGCGGCTGGGGACAAACCAAGAAAATATGTACATCATGTGAGCAAAAGTTACAGCAAGCCAAAAATGAAGAGTGCACATCATGTGAACAAATAGATAAAATTACCGAGGGTATTGAGAATGTTGCTGTACTTGACGATGTACCGAAGTGTGCCAGTTGTGGTAAAAAGGGCAATGATAGTGATATGAATACATGCAACAAATGTAAGATGGTAAAATATTGCAATGCCGCATGTAAGAAGAAACACCGGAAGAAGCATAAGAAGGCATGCGAGAGACGTGTAGCTGAATTACATGACGAGAAACTATTCAAAGTTCCTCCACCAAAAGAAGACTGCCCAATCTGCTTCTTGCGCATGCCATCATTGTATACGGGGAAGAAATACAAGGCGTGCTGTGGAAAGGAGATTTGCAGTGGATGTATTTATACGGTGAAATTGAGAGCTAAAGATTTGATTGGATTGTGCCCATTTTGTAGAGTTCCAGGACCTTCTACAGATGATGAGTTGATTGAAAGGACTAAGAGTAGAGTGAATATTGGGGATTCTCGTGGAATGTACAATATGGGATTTTACTATACTCAAGGGCAGCATGGCTTACCTCAAGATAGGACAAAGACATTAGAACTTTGGCGTCAAGCAGGCGAGCTTGGTTGTACCGATGCATATCACAATCTTGGACATGCATATTACACTAGTGACGGTGTGGAGCGAGATGTGAAGATGGCTAGGTATTACTGGGAGCTTGCAGCCATAGATGGAGATACGGATTCAAGGCACTGTCTTGGTAATTTGGAGATAAATGCATTTAATGTTGATAGAGCCATGAAACACTACATGATTTCAGTAAGTGATGGAAGTAAAGAATCTTTAAACTCAATACAAAGGCTGCACTCTAGTGGATTTGTAACAAAAGATGATTACTCAAAAGCTTTAATAGCTTATGAAAGTTATTTGGTTGAGATTAAGAGTAAGCAAAGGGATGAAGCTGCTGCATATGGTGATGATTACAAATATTATTGATTAGAAGGTCATGACATAGAGAGCTGATCGGGAAGTCGCTGTAAGATAGATTTGACTAGAGATGATAACTGAATGTATCACTTAATGCTTTTTTAGTGGATATCTAAACACAGCGACTTCATCACCAGTATCATCAGTCTTCTCTTGTGATGATGATGTATTCACTACACAAATAACAATCTCATCACCAACTGATATCTCTCGTTCGGCTACAGATTGATATGCTCTAACTACATTCCTAACTGCCTCTTCCCCTGAACAATTCACAGTTGTTTGTACCGGTGGGTGTAAACTCCCTGCTACTCCCACTCGTTGTTTACTTGCTGGTATTGCCATTATATCTTTTTGCACATTAGTATTGTGTGATGTTATCTTTTGATTGGTTTGGAAAGCATTACTGGAAGAGAATAATCGATCTAGGATTGGCTGCATTAACTCTCGTCCTGTACCAGAACTTGCAACAGCTACCCGTTCATATGATCCTATTGCATCATAGACATAGACAGCTCCACAACCAGTGGTAGTGCCACTTCCCTGATGTTGTTGTTGATAATCTATACCAGCAACTACACAAAAACTATAAAATGGAAATGAACGTCTACTATACAATACCTGTTGTAATAGATTCGCCACAGATGATACACTTAATCCACTATTATTTGATGTTGTATATTCCAATGAATCCATTTCTAATCGTATTTGTCGTTTGAGTGATTCACAATCGGATGCACATCCTGCACTTCCAATCATTATTGGTAAATTGTAATTGTGGTGATGATTTGTTTGTGTTGTTGAATGTTGTCGAGGAGAGTCTATGGTATCTTCTATTTGATCAGCAAACTTTGGTATATTATTTGTTGATATATTATAATCTATACTAGTACTAGATGGCATTACAAGTGATCCATCAGATGACCATTGTGCAGGAAATTTCTTTAAGCTATTTTGTATTGTTGATGTTTTTGTTGATACATCACCGTTCCTAGTACCTTCCCTCGCTGACGGCGTAGATCGAAATGTAGATAAAGACGATGAACTCGAAGCACTCCATATTCTACCACTTAGATATCGTCTACTATTGATACCATAACCGCCATCAGTTAATCGAGTATCTGATGCAATTAGTACATAATTCTTGCCAGCCACGGCGGCGACTAATCCTCCATTGAGTTGATATGGATCAAACTTTTGAGCTGATATTATTGTTGTTTGTAGTATGAATAGGATTATTACCACGGCGGTTGTGGTGAAGATATAATGTAGATGAAACATACCTATTGCCGCCATATATAAGATTAATAGATAATAGCCGTATCAAATTACTATGAGAGTTTTCATGTGTTGAAAAGTCTTTAAGGTGAACGATATGAAAAATATCTTTCTAAATATCTTTTCTTGACTGCATTAGTCGGTCATCTCTTCAATCTTCAATCGGTATGCAGTGGAATAACATGGTCTCTAATACAATACTATTCCTGCTAGTAGTGCTATTATACCACTCATCTATCGTATATGCTTTTAATATCGTTTTGGCCGGTGGTACCGGAAAAGTCGGAGAGGTATTGGTAAGATACGACATTTTGAGCATATGATATGAATCTTTGCTTTGCAATATTAATATGTTACTAACCCCTGTTTATGTATTAATATATAGTCATCCAAACTTGCAAATGAAGGTCATGATGTAACAATCTTATGTCGTAATGCATTCCTCGCGTCGGCACCTGCTCGAGCATCTGGTGACTTTGGATATCTTGGTAAATCATTCCTCGAGAAGCACCCTAGAATAACATTAAGAGATTGGGATGGGGGAGATTTATTAGATATCGTTGGACAAGATTGGATGGGTTGGCAAGAAGATGCATTAACAAATGCCAATGCAGTAGTAAATCTAGTTGGAGGGTATACCAATCAAAGAGAAATGGCAGCAGAAAGGATTGTTCGAGAATCCTTACGTGTAAATCCATCTGCATTACAGATTACAGTTAGTCCAAAGGATGATCAATTGAAATTAATTGCACCATTGACACATCAACCTTCGGTATTGCCTAGATTAAAACTTTGCGAGGACTATGTTCGAGAGAATTGTGCTAACTTTGAATGTATGAGATTGGAGGCTAATTTAATCGAGGAAGAGTGTGAAAGAATGAAGAATACTATTTATGATAGATTGAAGTGAGCTTTTGAATGAGTCGAAGGGAAGCATAGTATATAGGGGAAGTGCTTTATACAGAAGTATGGCAGCTAAACTAAGATTATAATCGAGTAGTATATTCTGCTGACACTCAAACCGCTCCTATTGACTAACAGTATTTGTACTGGTCATCATAAGCAGCCGCTTTATCCCTTTGGTCACTGCAAATCTCATCTAAATATGTTTGGTGAGCTCGTAAAGCTGATTCATAATCCTCTTTTGTTGCTAGCCCATCCATGAATAGCTCTTTGATTGCCTCTAGAGATTCAGATCGTCCACCCCTTGCTGAAATCATATAGTGCTTTAATGCCCTATCCATATTACCATCCTTCTCCTCCAAGATACCAAGATTGTTCCTTGCAGTATCATCTCCCTTTATTGCTGCCAATCCCAAGTAATACTTAGCTTTCTTTTCATCCACCGCCACACCTTTACCATTTATATAAAACCCGCCAATATTGTTATATGCATGAGCGTATCCAAGCTCTCCTGCCCGATGATATAGTTCTAACGCCTTTGCATAACTTTGTTGCAAACCATGTGCACCGTAACTATACCCAACCGCGAGTTCATGAAGCGCTCTCGAATCATTCATGTCCATCCGATTCTTCAACCGTTTTCTCGACTGCTTGTCTGAAGTACTATTCGGAGTTCTACAAAATGCACATTTCTCTTCGTCATCTACCATGTGCACTGCTTGAACACATCCACTGCATATCGTTTTACCACAACATGTGTTATATTTATGACCCGTATGAAGTGATGGCATCATAAGAAAGCAGATTGGACAATCTTCCCTTGGCGGTGGCTGTTTGAATAGTTCCTCATCAGATAGCGGTATCATTTCATTGTCATTAATACCCATCGATTCTAATGACACGACAATCCCAGTATCATTATTGGATGATTCATTATTGATAGCAGGAGGCTGTACTTCTCGATTATCACGGACACATGATGTGCACCTTCTTTGACTTTGAGCTCCCAACTTCCATTGTTTCTTACTAAACTTATCTTTTGGTAGATCTTGATTGCATGCGGCACACAATTTCATTATTGTGATATAAATGTTAATTATTTGGTTCTGATGGTCGATATCGTGGTATGTTAGGTGCATGTGATGGTGAACAAACTCACTGTATGCTTGTTGACATATTGTGACACAATAAGCAAATCTACTACTATACTAATACTACCTCAACCCCCACCAAATAATTGCTATACGGTGTGATGATTCGGCTTTGGCAGTGATGGAGAGAGTCGATTGAAAGAAGAGTTATTATTTTGTTATTGTTTAGTTGAGTCGAGCTGATTCTTACCTTTTGAGATCAAACTAAGAAACAGCCGGATAGAGTTTAACTTTGCACCGCTCCAAGAGGATACCGTCTCGGTACTGATACGTAGGAACTCGTAGACATGCGTTTTTGTAGTACCCCGCAGAAAGTGTCGTGGGCAAACCCCTTTTATTGTCTCATAATTTTACTGGACGCTCGCGATGACAATAATATAACAACACGAGGCACGGCTACTAAACATTAAATATTACATCGGCATCTACAGATCTTACTGACCTTTTCGATATATCTAATCTATACATCACTCACCATCGGCCATAAAAAAGGTCACTAAGAAATCATAAGCTGAAGCCGGGGGACGTCGCCCCCCAACATATTGCAATATTATTTAACAAAACACAACAACTAATATGGGAAAGCGATCAAAAGATAATCCCTCCCAAGGTGTAGGCCGTAAATCACGACGGCTGGATGGGCTACTATCCTATCCTGACGTACCACATGAGAAATGCCGTACAACATTATTGTTTAGAATGGCATTTGCATACTTCATAATGCGGACGGCATCAAAAGTATGCGGAGATCCATCATTCTTAACAATCCAAGGTATTCACAAATGGAGTCTATCCCTCCATCTATGTATGCAACCCCGCGAATTTAGTACTCTATTACTAGGTTGTGATTTAGTAGATGTTAGAGAGTCTGGTGTTAGATTGAAGATTGGTGAATGGGAAAAATTTGTTGACAATTATATTAGTAGGGGGGAAGTACAATCCAAGGCATTATGTGAATTCACCCATACAAATAAAATATACATTGATGCATTACGTGCCGGAGCAAAAGATATTAAAAAAGACGAGAATGCAGCCTTCCTGAGGATGTCATTATTACGTATTGGTGCATATAAAGGAGAGGCTACTTCAATTATTTCGACAAAGCAAATTAATGGTTGTACAGAACCTCCTCCATTTCAACATAGTATACGAACTGCCCAACGTGCATTAACAAACTCAATTCGAGGATTACCTAATAGTCGTGATATATATTGGGGGGATGATATTGATCATGTTGTAGAGTGGTTGGAGATGTCGGATGTGTTGGAGGGTAAAGATAATAAGAATAAGAAAATGGCACCTCCACCTCCACCATCAAAACCAAACAATAGTACTGCCAACAACAATAATGATCCAACTCCAATTAAACCACCATCATCTGCACCTCCCATTAATAATGAAATAACCCCTGGTACCAGCACAAAAACAAAATCATTAGCACCAACAAGTAACATCGGCGGGGATAAAGACCCCGTGGCAACACAACTTCGTATGTCCGACAATAATAAACTCCATATTAGCAACGAATCACAACGGTTAATGCAACAATTAGTGGCACAACTTGAAGCTGATAATCCTGGCTGTAACATTATGCCAACAGTACCCACTTCCATTGAATCATCTCCTCCTGTTGCCGCCGCCGCCGCCGCCGCTCGTGTTGGTCATCCAAATAATCATACTTTGAATGAAGAGAATAAAAAAAAGTTCAACCTAATTGCCACGCCATTAAGTCGGCAAAAGATGAATGGAAAAAGGTTCGTGACGAAAAAAAGTTAGATAAAACATCTATATTCAACAAGTGTGAGGCTATCTTGAAGAGGTATCGTATCTCCAGGGCTGCATATCACGGAGGCAAGTTTACGGGGACAGATATTATAAAGATGATGAATAATGCAGTGGAGATATTTGATGAGATGAAGCAACTTATGCTAACCGAGGGGCGAGCCAAAGATGGTACTGACAAAGACAAGGCAATCATCACAGAGTTTTGTACCAATACAAGGGATGGTCTCCAACTATGGAATGATATCTTTGCTCGTATGTCGAATCAAGAGGCTGATATGAATGACGAGTATTGCAATGAAACACAGAAGAGAATTGACGCGGCAATGGCATTTATGAGAAAGTTAGAGTTTAGTATCACTCCCAAGCTTCATGCTGTGGAATGTCATGTTGTATATCAAATGAGAACTGTAGAAGGTTTTCCTTATATGCTTGAGCAGTGGATAGAACAATATCATCAGAAGGGTCACAGAATGGATACACAATGGCACGGACAATCATTGGAACATCAGTCGAGGTTGGTGTCAGCCAAAGAACATACATTGCAACGTCCTGAATCAAAGAAGGCGGCAGCTAAACTCGGAAAATACTATGGAGTTAAGAAACGTCAGCGTGATGAAAGGGTAGTAGCCAAAGAGAATAAGATCAAGGAGGAAAGAAAGGGTGGGTATGATAAGATATTGGCTTTATTAGCAAGGGTTGACGAAGTCGAAGATGAAGAAATGGAAGAAGTCTCCGATGGAATCAGGAGATCTCATCGTGGTAGAATAGTACGTGAACATGATGATATTGAAGGATATGATTAATTAATAGTGTATCTCGTGTGTTATATCATTCATATCTAGTCTATACCATACCATATATGAGCGATAATGATACAACTACGTAATTTTTGTACCTAATGCTGGTGACATATGAGAGTATTTCAACGCCTATACGGCGAATTTGACCGAGCCAATACACCACAATGTAGGTAGATATGTTGTTGATAGGTGCGGCATGTCTGAGACGATCATCAGTCAAGTTGGTATATGTAGAGGAGGGTTTAGTCCACCAACGAGTGCTCCAATCTCACATTTTGCGGCTCCACGTTGAAGCAAAAGATACCGGATTTTAGTAGTGAGACTATTATGCCCTAGATGTACCGAGGCCTACGTAGGAATTCAAATCTTGGAGCGGTGTTTGGCCAATATTTGATAGATACTCTTAATCATTACGGCTGTGTCTCAATCGATCCTTGTAGCCTGATAAGCAATATGCTACTACAATCTATTTGGTTGCAATGTGTAGGGGCAGCTATGGCAGTATGGATGCTAGTGTTTGTATACTTTTTCTGTGCATATATTGTGTCAAGTTCAGTCGGAAGTGCATCTGATGTATCACATCAACAACAATTGACAAAGACCTCAGTTTCAAATTCAGCAGATTCATCTATTGACATTAAAGAAAGCTCAAATGATAGTTGCAATGCACAAGATGATATAAACAGTTGCAATGCACAAGATACTGATGATACATCAAACAATAAATGGAGATGGGAGCCAACATCAAAGAATCATCCATGTACCATACATAGAATCTCTCATACCGAGTTACATACTTTGTTTGGTGATACTGGATTACCAAATCTATATCCTTATCCATTGGTAATCTATCCAGACGATGATCAATGGAAGAAACAACGATTAAAGTTTACAAACTTGACATCACTTGACAATCTTCCAACAAACTTTCCAAAAGATTTTAAAGTTACATTAACTGGATCAGACTCATTATCGACTCATCGAAGAACAATACCATTGAAACAATACCTTGATGAAGAAGTATTTAATGCCAATAATGGAAATGGTATAACACCACCCGATAAGTTGGGGAATGAAACTTGGTATCTCTTTGGTGAGACATTTACAGAAGATTGGACTGCTTTTTTAAATCATTACGACCCATTACCGCCATGTGCTAGTTGCACACCATTACATCGAATACAAGGCATGGTAGCATTATCATTTGGTATTGGAAATATTGGTTCTGGTGTCCAATGGCATTTGCATGGCCCAGGCTTTTCTGAAACAATACATGGGAGAAAACATTGGGTACTTTATCCTCCAGAGAATAGACCGAGATACAATTTGGATTATGCAAGTCGACATTGGATGGAGAATACTTACCCTGACTTAGAAGATTGGTCTGATACCGACAAACAAATAGAGAAGAAAGCTCATACAGAGTTTTATCAAAGATGGAAGAATAGACATAACATTCCTATACCAAAATCTAGAAGAGACAAAGGTATAATGATCGATATAATGAGAGTAGAACAAGGTACAAGCAGCAATAAGCCATGGGAATGTACTATAAACGAGGGAGAGATGATATACTTTCCTGATCAGTGGCATCATGCAACCATTAACCTTGAGAAGTATACAGTGTTTGTAAGTAGCTTTACTACCGAGCATGAGAAGTGAGGAAACAACTGCAGTAGACATAATAATACTTTACTTAAATTGACCTTCTCCTTCAAACATTTTTATTATACACACTGTCACATAACACATATCTCCGACTTGACCAAAGTTGAGTTTTATAATGATCTCTTTCTCATAGATTCAAATTCGTGAGCTGATAGACAAACCACTAAATGCCAACTCCACTATCAATGTGAGTATTTGCAATTAAAGAGCCTCCGGCGGTAGCGATAATCTTTTGATACTTTGATACCAGTAAACTGAATGCAAAGTAGAGTACAGAGAGGAAGAAACAGGTTGCCGAGGTTGCCAAGCCTGCACTGTATCCATTCTGATCTTCTCGTTCACCGAATAGACCTTGTGGGTTACTATACATGACGCAGATCACCATCAAGATTAGTGAAAAGTAGAAGGTACCACCTTCGAGTAATCCAGCACCAAATGACCCGTCAATCTTCTGCCCTAGAATAATCATGAATAGAGTAGTCAATATCAAGCAAGAGATGATTGCAAAGAGGTTGTAAATATGACCAGCCTGTCTCATCTCTGCTCCTGCATCTCCACCTGACAGAACACCAACACCAATAAGTAACAAGACAACAACAGCAAGTGTAGTAAACGATAAGAACTTCCATACATCACTAATCACTGCCATATAATCACTTTTCTGACCTCCTCCGACTCCTCCTTTCTCGTCGAGCTTCCTACCAGTATTGAATGCTGCTGCAGATAAAATAAAGTAGATAACAGCAAGGATGGTAACAGCTAAAGATACCACCCCCTTGTACTCGTACAACATGCTCTGAGTCTGATAATCGGTAGTAGCATCATCATTATAATCAATTGTATAATCATCACCACCATTCTTGTTATTTTGTTTGTTATTATCTTTGTTGTTGTTATTCTTATCATTATTATCATCCTTTAGGTATCGTGTGCCTGCTACCCAGTCATTACTTTGAATGTTATCCACATCTAATGTATACCAAAAGGTAATAAAGAACAAATTACTCATGAAGAATAGACTAGCTGCCAATACACCCAAGTGGAATCTGTTATACTCTCCTCGCTTTGGATGCCATACTTTGGTAATTGGATATGATAATGCCAAACTACCAAAGACAAGTAATGCGAGGCATAGTACAAGACTTAGCATGACATATTGATCACTTGTCCAGTCTGTGTTCCACCAACGAGATGTATCGACTTCTTCTTGAGCGTTAGCATCATCGTTACCTTTGTTGTTATCTTGATCAGCTTCTTCTTCATATTCGTCTTCTGATTCGAAGATACTTGATGATGCCGTCCAGATTAGGCTATATAGAGAGAATAATGAGCATACGATATGAGCATAAACCACACCACAAATACAAAAAGTCTATACTTACAGGGATAGCAAAGTAATGAATGATGCAACGTTAATAAAAATAACACTAAGACCAAGCTTATCCTTTGGTAGCTCAAATCCAAAGCATACACATGCCGGACAGCTAAACTTTTCTTTTACACTTGACATCTTTTGCTAGTCTAGTCGGGGGTAGATAATTTTTTTAAGTACGTCGTTATAGGTTCTAACTATATAATCAGACGACAGTCTACACTGCTATTGATATTATAATGAGCTAATGCAGCACCTTTGCAATGAAAATAGTGCAATGCGTTGCTGCTTTGATGTGAAGAGAATAGCGCCAAGCATGTGAGTAGATGTTGTATGTATGTTGATTTAGAGGATACAAAGGATACCGCTATTAGTAGATGGATCTTTAATTTGCATACGAGTCAGTACGAGTATAAATTTATTTTCAAGCCTTATATGTCCACTATAACTTTGGCCAGCAATTTTGGTCGCCAAAATTGTCCTACAGAAATATTTTAATATACTATTCCGATGCAGAATCCAACGTAGAATACGATGGAACTATCCGTTTACACTCAAATCTTAATATTGATGGAGATATAATCGTTTAACATAAGGCTTTGAAATAGATGGACAAAATAAGATGGGTGTCTCTTGGACATATCAGGTACTGTTTCAGTAGTCTGTACGTAGGACCTAGTACAAAATACCGGTATCTTATAAGGATTTAAAATAGAGTAAGGCTTGAAAATAAATTTATACTCTATCGGTAAAGCGCAAGTTGAGGTGATGGTTGCTAATGGCTAGCGGATATTAGTGCTATGCTCATCCATAAACCTATCATAGGTGGTATTATGATATCTCACATGCGTAGGAGTTGTCATTTTTGCTGCTCAAATAGATTATCATTTGCAACTCGACGACTATCACAAACATCAACTTTGAAACAAAAAAGATCCAACACAACATATCGATATTTTCCTCAGCCATTCGGTATATACCATAGACAACAATCGTCAGTATCGTATATGATGGCAGAACCACTGGATAGTATCGATAGTCCTTCTCACAGACAAACCTATGACCTATCAGATATATTGAAATATCTCGATCAAATAGAATCTATACTAAAAACTGATAAATTGGCTGAATCATCTCCTGCTTTTATGTATCAACATTGCTATCCGGGTGATCATAATGATGACAAGCAGACATTTTATAAGGTTGTAGGTAATGTTCTTGCAAAACCTATGCTGCGTAGTGAGTAGTACAGATTGTGTTGCAAAGTTGTATGTTCATATGCCCAATCATAGCTCATGTGATATGCTCATATCTTATGCTCATATTATCCATAATTTGTTTTTATCTTACGCTCATCCATACACGCAGCTCTTATATATGGAGATATTAATGTAAATAAAGAGAATACAGAAACTGCAAAGACGAAGAAGATACATTTTGATAGGCGTATACGAGAAGCTAGAGTCAGGATAGAGGGTGAAAGAATGTGTATGTTTATTCTCAACTCATTAAAACCCGCTGCTCTTCAATTGGATATAGATTTACGAGATACAATGGCTCCCAACCTATTAAGTCAGATGGATATGATTGAGAGTCAAATGAATAGAGACAAATCATCACCAATTATATTAACGACAGGATCGAGTACCATCTTTTCTAGATTGGCAAGTGGCAGACACTATCAGGGAAAGCTAGACCGAATGATTCAAGATCTCTTCCCTAGTCTGTTGGAAGATTATAATCAAGCATCACAGAAAGCTACTGAAAGAGAGATGATGGAATATGTTATACAACATGATTTGGTGCTGAATCAACAAGAAAATGAGAATGATATTGTCTTAGATGAAGGTGAAGAATTATGGATAAAGAAACAACAAGAATGGAGAGAGAAACGAATCAACGCGGCATATAAATGTCTTGATCGATTTTATCCCCTTGATGCTGAGCAATCAACTTCTTCTGAAAAGCAAAACAACCTCACGGAAGAGGGTTTACAATCAGGAAAGCGTTGTGAAGACTCGTGCATATCCTACCTTACTCATGAAAGAGATAGTTTAGATGAACAATGTATAGTGCTACAAAATGTATACGTCAACAATAGAAGAGGCAAGAATACAAAGTATGTTCCTCCCAAGATCTTAAAGACACCCAAAGATTTGAATGGAACTGGCATCATATGGGCTGAAAACCTTGACGGCGGTGGCCGCCATCGTTTATGTTCAGAATTTGATGCTGTAGTAGTATCAAAATCAAATGATTCGATTGAATCAGTCTATGAGGCAAAGAAGACAATCAGTCCGAGTACCATTCACGACATACTCTCAAAGAAGCTAGGGGCCGTTCATACTCTACTTGATGATTCAAGTGCCGAACTAGTTTACGGCGATGGAGAAATGACAAGAACAATACCATTTACTTCTTCTGTAGACTCAACAAGGTTTACCTTTGGTATGTTTGGCACAGAATTGCAAAGACCAGAGCACTCTGCCGATAGCATTCGAAGCATAGCCGGCTCATATGTTGTAAGCTCTGATGTAGGAGAAATAATACGAGCTCTTGATGATATGTCTGATGATGGCATGGTAATGGTAGAAGTTGAGCTGACCTCGGCACTATCAATCATTGAAAGTTTGAGATCTCTTGTGAAAGGAGTTAGCATGAGAAGAGTGGATGTTGTCTTAATTATCGACAAACCTATAGACTTCCTATGATATCTAATAACATTACTCTAAACTTAAGAGGAAGTTAGTCCATCTAGTTCTTTCCTGTTGTTATCATCGAACACATCGCTCTCCGAAAGATTAAGGCATGTGGCAGCCAGTTCCACTGATCTAGTAACATGAGCAACACTGTAACGATTGTCAAGTCCCAATATGTATTGCAATAACTCAAGACGCAAGCAAGGGGAGTGCATCTGACCACAGATTGACCGAATAGATTTGAGAAACGTGAGGGTATCGAACTCTGTCACATCCATTGCATCGTGCAGTTTAGCGGCAAACTTCTTCCTATTTGATATAGCTTTGTTACTAATGAAAGCCATAAAGTTGCTGTCGTTCTCCATTGCAATCTTTAGATCTCCTTGAGCTGCACGTTGATCTCTCCAAGAGGCTACCCGAAAGGCTACTGATTCTTCCCCATTCTTAATCCATCTATTGGAGATGTATGATATCATATTTGTTGTGAGTTTGTATGAGTTTGGTATAGGCAAATAGGGAAAGGATACAAATCATGTACTTACTCTTCAATGGAATCAATGGATTCTTTGACACGACGTTTTGCAGAACCATCCTGCATGGCCCGGAGAACCTGTGCTGCACCTAGTACTGCCAATAATCCATCACTATTGGTAGCAGATCTTAGTCTGTCGGTATCCAGAGGCGGCGGTGGTGGCGGCGGTGGCACAAAGTGCTTCCCTAGTGCTCTCTCATCTCTAATCAACTCTCTATCATGATGCTTGATCCCATCCTCATCTCTAATTGGGACATGTCGTTCATCATTATCAGCTCCCATTTCTTTGTTTCTCTTTTCTGTTTCTCTCCAATGTTTGCTTGATGTGTCTATGGGCGATCCCTCGCCATTCTCGATTGATGGATTGTTCAAGGAATTGGATCGAGACCGTGCCTTTGTAGCAACTAATGTATAAAGAATGAGTAGCTGCCGACTTGTATGGTAGTCGTTTGCTCGCAATGCAAATGCCAATCCTTCATTGACCAAGTCTTGTAAGTTATGACCAGACTCTAGTGGACATCCATCTAGTGGCTTGGTTGCCTCTTCTGAAATATCACGCTGTACGGCATTATTAAGTAGATTCGCCACACTTTCATCAGTAGCCCCAAAGCCACCGGCGATACGAGCCATCTCTTCTGGCGTGAGTACTTGCTTGAGATGATCATCATCAAGATCTAGCAACTCTTCTAACTTTTGTTGCAAATGTGGCTCAGATGTAGTATCAATACCAGTTTTATGAGCAAGACTAGGATTTTGGAAGGGATTGAGATCCCATGCCATTGTCTTCATAACTTGATGTTGTAACTCTTCAGTAAAGACACGTACACCATGTTCGGGTGTCATGTATAGAAGCGGTATACCCTTAGCTGCATCTACTCCAAACACTGCTGAGTATCTTGCCCTTGTTCGGAGAAGTCGTACCAAATGTCCAAAGTCCACTTCTCGTACAAATAGAGCAACCGGTAATCCAATTCCATAATCAAATGATCTGCCCGTTCCATCGGCATCATTACATTGTTGTCCAGTACATAAATCTACACCATTTACAATTCTCCCATGTCCACCAACACGGATATATACCTCATTATACGGTATAGTTGTTAATCCACCTTTAATCATTCTACCACCAACGATATAATCAACATCATACAAATATGAATAATTCATTATTCTCATACTACTTAATGGAACTAATGCCTCTTCTCGTCCATTGATTAAATTACCATGATGATCTATATTAAATTCCGTCTTGGCAGAATATCCCGATGGCCAACTCCATGTTTTAGTACGTAATACTGCATCATCTTCGGAATTATCATCATTTGGAAAAGCAGTTGGTAAGGCGAATACTACACCCACTGCATACTCGTTGGAGGAACCAAAACATCTCATCTTTTTGGCACCACATGGTAATATACTAGTTGATGTTACAAATGAATTAAATGGATATACAACATTATTATCATCATCACTATGTGTAGTAGAATTCATAGTATTATTAGCATTCATTATCTTTTGATGTGCAGGATGATGTTCATGTTTACCACTACCATTACCATCTATTGGTTTAAACTTTTGTAAAAATGCTGTCCAATCGGCATTACGTATAGTTTTAACAACCGCCTTTTCATTATTTAACATATCTACTACTTCTAATTCAGCTTGTGTTAATTGTAATTCATCATTGGATGTTGGATCAGATTGTAATAATGGTTCAAATAGATTTGATGAATGAAGTTGTAATGATTCCAATGGTTCAATTACTGGTTGAAAGTTGGCTATTACCGCTACTGGTTGTTGTAAGTTGGGTGAACTCTGTTGTGTTACAAGATTAGTTGATTTGTTTGATTTCAATTTTGTTAATCCACTTTTCACACGTCTATATTGCTTTCTATTACTTGATGTTGAAGCTGAACTACTATTGCCATCACTTGTACTACTATTTCCACTACGGACACTACGTGTACTACCTCTGCTACCACCTGATTCATACCCACCGTCTGATTGTGATTCTTCGGTACCTTCTAATATAGTTGATGTAGTCCTAGTGGTTGTGGAAGATGGTGCATTTCCCCCAGAGCTGTCTGATCTTTTGTGTAGTATTTGATGATGACCGTTATGTGTAGAATTATTCTCCATGATAGAAGAGGTACGACGTATAGCTCCCTGTTGTCTTCGTAAATGATCACGAAAGACAATTGAATGTGCTGATTCATGATATACTAATACCGCTTGTGGTATTGGTTTACCAGCCGCTGTAGTTGGTTGTGGCGGTTGAGGTGTTGGAGTAGGTTATGCCACCAAACAAACAAGACAATCTCAACGATAATAATATTAGTACCTGGTTTATATTGCAACTATATAGTATGGGTATCGTAGTATTTGTATAATATCTTTGAAGATTAGAGATATATACAAAAACAATATCCGAGGAGTAATGTAATGTTTGTTTGTGGTATCCTGCTATCAACTCTTTGAAGAATAAGCCGGTAAATATACTGAATTATCAATGTATATTGCAACTTTATAACGTGTTGGCGTCTCCGATAGATAGATGCAGCGGCTATTAATCGGAGATAGTATCTAGTAGGCCACTATTCCTCACCATAAGATATGACCGTTTAAGATTATTTTATTCGTTCGTCATTTTTACTCAACCCCCCCCCCCCCCCCCCCCCCCCTCTTCTTCTACCATTGCCATTGCAACTCTTCTATAGCGCAATGCTCTAGCGTACAGGTATATCGTATTGGCGTGTTAATAAATTGCAAAATCATATCATGTCGTCCGCATCAACCAAGGAATCTCAGGTTTCAAAGATATGTCACGGACCTCCCCCACCACCAAATCTAACCAATGGCACATCATCGATACAACTTTTATCGCAGGGTGCCGAGGCTCGTGTATGGTTGATAACTCTACCCAATACTGCTACTACTAATAGTGATATTGAAGGAGGAGTTGTAAAGAAACAAAGAACACTTCATGTAGGCAGTGGTATCCACGTACCACAATTATTAAACTTTACTCAACATCCATCACCACTATTATCATCATCATTACAATCTTCCACCACATCCAACCTATCTAAATCAACAAATCAACAACAAATAAAGATTATATGCAAAGAACGATTCCCAAAAAAGTATAGACATCCTCAATTAGATATATCATTAACTAAAACACGTACGAAAAGTGAAGCACGGTCATTAATACGATGTAATAGAGCTAATGTTTCTTGTCCATCTGTATTGGCGATTGCACATTGGTCAAATTCAAATGATGAGTCTAGTGGTAATGAAAGTGGTAAATCTGCTGCTGTTGTTGAGAAGAAGAGTGATAGTGATGGAAAGGATGGTAGTGGTAGTGGTATGCAAAAGACTTCTACTACATCTTCATGTTTGTTTTTAGAATGTATTGAAGGTTGTACTGTTCGTCAATACTTTGAACAACGATCAACATCAGGAGTGGATATTTCTAAAGTGCAAGATGGTTCAGAGCCTACAGCAAAACGACCTAAAGTTGAAGAGTCTACAGCTTCCTCAACCACAACCGAAACATTAACATCAAGTCAAGAAGATCGAGTAATAACAGTAATTGATAAACAAACACTTCATGTAGCAAATTCAATTGGTAGAATAGTTGGTAAGATGCATGATGCGGGTGTTATCCATGGTGATTTAACCACATCCAATATCATGTTACGGAATCCTCCATCTCCAGAGTTGTCTAGCGGCAGTGAAGATGCGTCAGCTACTGATTTGGAAGAATGGCAAGCTGAATTGGTTCTTATTGATTTTGGCCTTGCAGCCGGTACCAACAATAACAAACCCAATCCAAACAATAACAAGAAGGCTAAACATAAGCAACAGCATAACGCTGAAGAAAAGGCAGTAGATTTATACGTCCTCGAACGTGCATTCTTATCAACACATCCTGATTCTGATAAGTTAGTTGAGGAAGTTTGGAATGGATATCGTGCATACTTTGAAAGTTTAGATAACAAGGCTTCGGGAAGTAATAATGAGGGAGATGAAAATGAGAGTGTATATGGTCATGTTGCAAAGGCTGTATTGAATCGATTGGAACAAGTTCGTATGAGAGGTAGAAAGAGAGAATGCTTTGGTTAAATATTAGTTGTCTACTTTATCCTCTATACTGAATTGTTTTTGTCCCTACATATCATATGCGTTCTACCCTGTCTCGTGCCTCTATTTAATGAGTTTTGACATAGATACAGCCTCCCATAGCTTTGAGGGGATCTCCAGGTGTGCAAATTATCGTAGCAAGGGAAATGTGCAGCCGCCGAAGGGCCGCAGCCGAATAACAATGGCTTTATTATTTACTTCTATCCTTTTCTGTAACCCTCTTCACTCCTCTTTACATATCAAATCTGGGAAATCCTCAAGTTTCCTTGATCAATTGATCACTCCAGATTGATCCCATTCTCGTCACACCTCAAACACTACATGCAGCACTTCTTATCTGTATCATATCAATCTACTATCTCTAATAACGATCTTGTGGATTGTGGCTCCTATCAGGGGTTGATGCCCTGCTACCTTGAGCAAATCGAGTGGATCTTCCATCAGCTGGCTTTAGAATCTGAAAACTGCACATTAATGTATCATCGACAGTCATCATGGCTGCAGCATTATCAAATTGACCACAGTAGTTCGGTGCCGAGAACAAAGTAACTAGTTCTCTACCAGCGAAGAATTCATATCCGTCCTCCACAACTTGATGTGCCCTAACAAGTAAGTCCAGCTCATGCTTACGAAGGAATTGGCGGACAACATCTGCCCCAAAAGTGAAGCTAACACCACGATCATTCTCACCCCACCCATTGATATCAGGATCTGGATCTGACCAAATAATATCACATAGTAATCCAGTATCAGGCACGTCAGTAGGACGATGGATCCTACTTATCTGATCAAGAGTAGTCAGTTCAGGGCTTAATCCACCATGTACACAGAGTACTTTATCATCGATCAATGCAGCACAAGGAAGGCAATTAAAACAATCCGTAAATGTCTTCCAAAGCTTGATGGAGTATCGTCGTTTACACTCGTCATAAAAACCATATATACGATTAATACTAGCACATTCATGATTACCCCGGATGCAAAAGAAGTTCTCTGGATATTTGACTTTGTATGCAAGAACCATCACGGCAACTTCAATCGACTGCTTCCCACGGTCGACATAGTCGCCTAGGAATAGATAGTTCTCCTCAGGTGGGAAGCCTGTATGATGTTTGGGGATGTAAGCATGATATTTGCAATGTGCATAAGATGTGCATAAGATATGAGCATACAATATTATAAGATGATGTATTTCATATGCTCAACAGACATATATAAACTCACCACCATATTCGAATATACGCAGCAGGTCATAAAATTGTCCATGCGTATCACCCACGATTTTGAGTGGAGCTGATAATTCCAGTAGCATAGGCTGAGACATCATTAAGTCTCGAGCTCGAAGACATACCATTTTAATTTCTGACTCTAATAAAGTATCACATAGTTTGCCTGGATGCGCACCTCTCAATGCTAGAAGCTTATCAATCACTGTACATATGATTAGGTAAAGGAATGTTGCATTGGCAGTGGCAAAAGGGTAAGAAATAATGATTGTTTGATAGACAACTAACAGTAAAGACATATCAGATGTTCTCAGATATATGTCACTTACCGTTATCAATAGGATCCGGAGTAGCCATTCTGCTTTTTGGTCTATTCAGCCAATACTAGGTACACACTGCCAATAATTCATTAGAAACAATGCTATGTATGGTGAGAGCATCACGTGTCTCAAACGAGTGATGTGGAGGATACCGTAAAAGATACAATACTCATTCTTTCTGATGTGCCCTGAGAGTAGGCATATTTTGTTGGAGTTGAACAATCATAATTTTTCATAGCTGCCATTGCAATCATCTCTCTGCTCATCGTATTCATCAACATTAACCTATATCAATCATGCGTACATCTACCGCCGCCTACCTAGCTTTACTTCTTCAAACAAAGTCTGCATCTGCTGTTGTAACTATCGAAGATGCCATAGCATGCAACGCCGATGTTCCCGAAGTTGATTTCCTCGTTTTAGAAGGTGATGCTAATGCTGAGGCTATTGAAGATGAAGTCCGTACTGATTTGGAAAAGATTGGTTTCAAAGTAAAAACTCGATTGTTGAAGAAGAACGATTACAACCAAGTCCGTAAGTCAGCCAAGCGAGAGCCTACTGTGTGGTGTATGATATGAAACATATTATGTCACCATATGATGAGAAATAATGATTTGATATTGTTGTTATCATCGTCAACTCATCGCCCTCTCGACCACTACCCATCTTTAACTAACCAGGTGCAAAGGGTGATTTCGGCATCTCATTTAGTGAGACATGGGGAACACCCTATGATCCTCATTCGTATGTCAGTGCATGGGAGGCTGAAGACAACGCGAATCATAACGCTTTAGCCGGTCTAACAGATACTGGTAGTTCTCGCACCGAGCTCCTCGGAATGATTGAAGACGTTCTTCAAGAAGAAGATAACCTAGTCCGTACAGCCAAATGGAATGAGGTTCATCAATACTATCATGATCAAGCTATGATGCTCCCATTATGGGGTAGGAGAGTTGTGGCCATTGTCAATAATCGTTTGGGCGGTTTCCAACCTGGTCACCAACAGTTTGACTTTCCTGTGCACAGGCTAGTACCATTGTCTCCATCGGTCTCTGGAGATACGACTACAGTGACAATCTCTCCAGGTGCCCTAACTGGAAGGTTCGAGGTAAGTTGTTCTCCTTCTTATTTGTGCATATGATGTGTTCTTTTTGTAATTTGACTACCGATAATCTAACCCTCACTCCACATCACTTCTGATACAGACTGTTGGTAATCTCGATCCTCATACTTACAACCCAAATGAGTTCTTCTCCAACAATTGGGTATACGAAGGATTGGTTGAGTATGGTCCAGAGGGACAGATTCTTCCAGCACTTGCCAAGAGTTGGTCTATCAAGGATGCCGCTGATGGTGGTCAAGTTTATACCTTTCAGTTGAGGGAGGGCGTCAATTTTCATGATGGCGCTCCTTGGAACTGTCAGGCAGCGAAGATGAACTTTGACCATGTCCTTGCAGGTGTACTCAAGGAGCCAGTATGGCATGGTTGGTACGGAGTACCCAAATACATCAAGAGTTGGAAATGTTCTGATGATGACATGGAACTCATCTTGACAACTAAGACCAAGTTTTACCCTTTCTTACAAGAGTTGACATTCATCCGGCCACTTCGTTTCTTATCGCCTAATGCATTCGCTGAGGGTCCTACATCTGATCCATACACTGCCAATTCTTGTGAACGTGGATGGGGTACTCTTGAAAGTGAAGTAGACTTGACCCTTCCTCCAGTTGTGTGTGCTGGAATCTCCAATATCTCAGGTACCGGTCCATTTGCCTTTTCCTCACGTGAAGAGTCTATTCAGACCACCGCTGATTTTGATGAGCTCCGTGTTGACGACGAAGTAGTCTTCACTGGTAACAAGGACTGGTGGGGAGGAGCTCCAGCAATTGACACACTCAAGGTTGTCCGTTATGAATCGGCCGAGGAAATCCAAGAAGCTCTTCTTGATGGTAGCCTTGATGTAATGTGGGGGGATGGTGTCTTACCGTCTAACATTGTTACCGAGATGGACCGTGTAAGTGTAACTTGTTATGTTGATTAGTATGTTTGTTTGATTGATATTCCAAATATATGTACCAATATCTGATATGTATCTTTCTCTCTCTTTGTAGTTGGACAACCCAGACCTCAATGTGTACATCGGAGACGATATTCAAAACGTGGTTTTGCTTCTCAACACGGCAAGACCTCCACTTGATGACATTCGTGTCCGCAAGGCAATCATTCACGCGATTGATAAGAAGGCTCTTGTAAAGAAGGAATTGGGAGGTTTCACCGATCCTGTTGATAATGTATTTCCTAGGGAGATGCCCTACTGTGATGTTGATCTAACACCCCACTGGGATTACGACTTGGAGAAGGCAATCCTTCTAAGTTGTAACATTCTTGATGATACTGTTGCAACTGCTGCTGCCACTGCTAGCGCCGAAGGAGGCGAGAATACTTCTTCCAACAGCAACAACTCGTTAGCGATTGGCCTAGGTGTAGGACTTGGTCTCGTCGCCTTGCTTGCTGCCGGAGTTGCCATCCATTCATATGACAAGGCAAAGAAGTTGGAAGCCAAGTACGTGAATCCAGAGAATGCCGTGTCTGCCTAAGTTGGGGTGGCATCGTCTATTGAGTGCAAGCGTAGGCGCTTCTTTGGTATATCTTTGTTGGTACAGAATATAATAAGTTAGTAAACAGTGTGTAGTATGAACATAGAACATGTGATATGACAATGTTTACCTTATTTCATGTTATCCCCCAAGAGCACTTGACAGTACCAACTTCAAATGTTTATCTAAAACAGTCCCCTTCTTTTGTCCCCTTGCATACTTTCGTACCAACATACACAACTTTTCACTCTCCGTACTACCAATCATCCCATCTAATGCCAGTAGTATATCAAAATCACATAATTCCTTGAATACCTTACTATTATCACCACCATCATTAATTGCTGCCAATAAACGTTTACGTGTCTTGATTAATAAGGCACCACTTCCCCTCTTAACATTCCCCGTTACTGGTGCATTAGTACCACCTGAATATAAGCCAACATGACTTAACATTGCCATATTAACCAACAGCAGTACTGAATCTAACTTTTTAGTTTCTTCACCTGATATAACAACAGGATCTTTTAATGTCATATATCGTGTTGATGTTTCACCGTCTAGCGTTGAAGGAGATGGCAAGACATCCTCGGCAACCATTTGGACACAAACATCACTTAATTGAAATGCCTCACAGGCGCCCACTCGTCCATCTAATGCCAAGGTAACAAATTTAGAACCAGTTTCTCGTCCTAATCGTTTCATTGTTTCAATTTGTAATTTCGCACCTATAATTGCATCTCTGCCATGTACCGGTAGTGCATCATCTGTATGTCGATCTTCGTCTGTGTAGGAGAAGATCCAACCTATTGGTTGTAATCCTAGATAGGTTGCTACTCGTATAGCTCTTTCTGTTGGTGTTTCCTTCTTCTTTTTCTTTGAGCTGTCTGTATCGGATGTGAGGTACGCAGATAATAAACAATCATCATCATACAACTTATCATTACCCTTCTGTAACGGTGGTTCCCATATAGCATGGACTTTACCAACCTCACACATTTTATCTTCAACACTTGATGACAATGACGTACGTGCCTTCTTTGGACCTTGATTAACACGTTCTTTATTGATTGTGCCAAAGAGTAATGCTATACGATTTTCAACTTGGGATTGTTGTTCCTTCTTTCTTTTACTTGATGATTTCTTCTTAGATGTTGGTGTATTATTAACAATACAATGATTTTGAAATCTAGCAGCGGCAACTGAACAGACATATACTCTTAGCAAAGAGCCTTTGGATTGTGGTTCAACTGTATGCATAGTTGATCGAACCTTGGAGATATCACCGTAGTTCATTGATCGTGATCCTCGAGCGAGTGCTCGTGCACGTTTTGATGCCGAAGAGTAGGATGTTGATTTTGCTATATCTGGAAATGGATCAAATCTATCATTATTATTGTTGTTATTTGTATTTGATGACACATCTTGTGTACTTTTATCAATTGGTGGAGGTAGTATAGTTATCATACTACCGTGTTTGAGACCTAATTCCTGTGCAGTCTTTTGACCATCGGTACCAGATTTTGATATATCTAATGTAGTACTACAATCAGATCGGCCGGGAAGACCAACTTGACATTTCAATGGAGTATAATCATCGTCATCATTATTTGCAACACCTACAGACGTCAGTATTGATGATAAAGTTGAAGTGGGGTCATCATTCGGTAGTGGTACTCTTAAGACACTACCGTCGACAGTACGTATTCTAAGTATAGTTGGTGATGTTGTAGACGATACGAGGGTAGTATATGAGGCCAATAGGATGGCATAGCATATCAATAGGACCGCCATGATGTACTAATATTATGAGAGTGTAAAATTTTTGTTGCGGTATCTTGGATACCTACCCCCATCAAAAAGATATTTTTCTTATTGATGTTGTTGTAATGCCAATGTGATAGCTAGGTTGCTAACTTTATACTATAATGAATGGATGGTAGTGCAGAGATTGATATCTGAGAATAGAGTAATTACATACGGACAACTCGTAGGGTTTTGGCTAGCCTACTTGTCCTTGAGTTTTAATGAATACCTTGAAGAGATAATACGAGAACACTAATACATCAACTTTTCCCAATAGTAATTGCAATACTTCGCTTCCTCAAATAAAGCACAGCTCAAAGGGATAATTGGTGATGATGCAGTATTGAAGAAGAGCCTTATCTTTCTCAATATTGAGAGCTCTGAACCTTGATCTTGAACCTCCTCTTTGAGGATCGATTACATTGCATAGTAATAGCCAATTGCAGCATAGATATACACACAATAAAAGAAAGATGATAACAATCCCTACACCAACAAAATCAACACAGTCGTGTGGGTTGATAAAAGATAAAATGATATTAGCATCGGAGACGGTAGACGACGATAATGATACTGACACCACAGTGTCTTCATCGATCAACTCTGTTTCTCCTGTATCTTCCATTGATAAGCAGCTCAGCTCTTCTTGCTCCATGTCTACCCAAATAAAAGAAATAAACAACAATAAAGATCATCAGTCACCTAGACGACGGTCTATATTTGATACATATTGGGAGAAGAGTAACTCGTCATCATCTATAAAGGATGATAGTTGCAATGATGTATCAGTATCTTCCCCTGGGGGAAGACGTAATAGTTCTCAACATCTGCTAAACTTCAACCAAGTTATCTTGGTATATACAAATTTGCATCACATTCACCATTGATAAGTCCAAAGCCATCAATATTAAGTCCAATTAGTATGGGTAGTCCAGATTGTGTTGTGTTAACTCCATCGTCTGATTCGTCACAACCAAAGTCAATACTTAGAAGACATAAGAGTTTTCACAAGCATATCTCAGATCATGACGAGGTCGGCAATACACTAGACATTGCCCCACCACCTTTCAGTGATATATCAAAATCTTCTTCTAGTCGGAGGAGTATCTTTGGTGACATAGTATCAAAATCCAAATGTATGAAGAGACACCCTTCGGTAAACTTTGATCCGACAATCACCGTTAGGGAATGTTTAGGAGATGGATCATTCAATAGTCAAGAGTCTTGGTATCAAGAAGATGAATTGCAAACGTTCATGACCGAAACGATTAATGTCTGTGTAAGTTGTGTGATTATGTTTGGGTATATACTAATCCTCTCTTGTATAGCAGTCTCTCACACTTGCTTCTCTTCTGCTTTCATCATTCATATCCAGTATTCGTCTGCCGTCAAGGCCATGAATACATACTCATTACCCGCTGTTAAGAAGGCATGTGATACTGCTCATAAAGCTGGCATAAAGAGTCCTGTCCTTTCCTCGACGCATTCTGCTGTCGACGGTGGTCGTGCACTGTTCACTGACCCTGCCTTATCACATGCAGACGATGCCGATACACTTGTCTGTTTTGGTAGCAAGAAGTTCTTCAAGATATTGTCAAAGGAGATACAACATGTACTTATTGTTGACAATTCTTCGTCAACACTCAAGCTATTGAAACGACATATCTTATGTATGTTTCCTCATGCACGGATACATACTGCATCGTCTGGGGAAGAAGCTCTCGATAAGATTGATGGGAACGCTTCTGATATCAGCTATGATTTGGTAATTGTAGAAGAATATCTTGATGATTTGTCAGGCTTGTCAGGGTCCAAGCTGCTCCGATTGTTGAGTGAGTCCGAGAATACATCACCAAGTAGAAAACCAAGTCTCAAGATTGGAGTTTCCGTTTCTTTAGGTGAAGACTGTGAATCATTAAGAAAGGGTGGCGCTGATCTCTTTTGGTCTAAACCACCACCGAAGCCATCAAACTGCCTTCGGAATCAAGTATTGAACCTTCTTCTTAGCAAGCGGGGCAAGTCGATACATATGTGTGGTTGCTAGGTAAAAGTAGGGTATATTCCTATCAATAGTTTCATTTTTAGATCAACAGCCTCATGAATCTTAGATCAATACACGCCAATGCATCTTACTAGTCTGTATAAGTTGTTGTTGTTGTAATTAGTAGACTAGGAGTTGCCCATGCTAGGAGTCTAGTCTCTCAAAAGAAGATTCAATAGGATACCGCATCTTAGGAAAGACTTAAAGAGTTGTTGATGCTATCAACGTACTATCAGATGCCTGCTTACTTCAATAGTAGTATGTCGTATAGCCCTCCTGTAATAGTTCTATCCTAAATAGATTCATATCAGTTATCAGAGTGCGTCGAAGATCATATATTCATTCAATAGATCACAATAACATTTAAAGCAAAGCTATAAAGAAAAGTAGACGATATCACAAACAACTCGTCATGGAGCCCTCGAATGAGATATTCGACAGTACTCATGAGTTACTAGACGATAAGGGAAATACCATTATCTATCCCCAAGGTCATAGACGTGATGCCACAGATGCTACCAACTTTACTGATTTTACAACATCTGGTTTGGTTAGACAACAATCGTAAGTTTTGATTCATATATAGTAGACGATGTATGATCAACTATTTATTGCAATAAAACTCACTAGTGCACCATATGTAAAGTACTTTTAAACAACATATCCATTCCGTGTTTCTAGCCGAAGGGCTACATCTATCAATCGATTCAGATGAAATGGTGAGGAGATATTTTGTGCATATCATGTGCATATCTGATAAACTCACATATCTTATATTATCTTCATTGCTGCAATATACATAGGATGAACTACCACGACGATTTGATGCTGGAAGTTCCAAGGCCCGACTTACATGGTTCGGTGCACTTTGTTTAGCGGGTATTGGAATGTTTGTGGAGGCGTATATCATCATTACAACAGGACAGATCAAGACACTATGGCATGCTGGATTCCCTACATGCTTTACACCCGATGAAGACATGACTTGCCCTTCTAACATTGAATGTTGTGGGTTATTCCCAAATACTAATCCTGCTACCTGTGGATCCGATACTAATTGCAATGATGATGGTACATATCCTGACAAGTATCTGTGCAACGAGAGTATTATAGGAGGCATATCATATGCCGAGTTTGCGGGTATTATGTTGGGAATGCTTGTATTCGGAAGAATTGCTGACTTAATGGGAGGTAACGTTGGTAAGAAGATGTGCACATGATGTGTCTCTTGTGGTATCAAATACACAAATCTAACCAAAACCCTTTTCCTGTAGCTGGAATGTTGACGGCCACCTTTCAACTTATTGGCGTGTGTTTCATGACCTTCTTTCAAGGCTCTACTTTAAACACACAATTTTTAGTCTTTGCCATCTTCTTTGGCTTGTTCGGATTTGGAGTGGGAGGTGAATACCCTTTAACTGCTGCCAGTGCAGCTTCTCATCATATCGAATCAATGGAAGAAGCGGCCATGGATAACGAAGAGCGTCATCGTATCCGAGTATTGCGTGAGAAGGAGAGATCTATTCGACGAGGTGAGACGATCTCACTAGTTTTTGCAATGCAAGGGGTTGGAGCTGTAATTGGATCTATATTTGTGTTGGTGTTGATCTACTTTGGTAGACAAACTCATGTTGATTGCAATGGTGAAGGCAGCAACGCGCAAGGGCAAAATATCGAAGCGATTAGTTCAATTTGGAGGACTTTCTACTTTATTGGACTAATTTTCGTTTGCATGGTACTAGGTAAGAAGAAGTTAATTGTGCACAATGGTCACAACCCACCCTTTGATTTGGGCATTGGGTTCTGATTGTGAAACCAAGTGTTATGAATGAGTACTTATATGGTTGTGGATTGCATATGATATGGTTTCGCAATTTCACTAACAAATGCTAACCTCCCTCCCTCCCTCTCTTCTTGGATATTCTTGTGACCATTGTGTGGAATTAACTTCTGATTCCCCTAGTCTACCGAGGCTTGATACATGAAGAAGGTGGTGGCCATGAGAAACTTGTGGCGAGGAAAGAACGACGTGCGGCAAAACTTGGCCATCAAGGAGGTAATACTTTTACTCTATTGAAATACTATGGTAAGTGATATGATATGATTTGATATGTACATATACACAACACTGACAAGTATATCCCCTATTGCTCACACAGCTCCACGCCTCATTGGAACCGGAGGGAATTGGTTCCTAGTAGATATTGTATTCTATGGCTTGAAACTCTTTTCGGGTCCAATTATGCTCCAAATTGATCCGAGTGGAAGCTTACTTAGTAGTAACGGCTATTTGCTCTTGAACAACCTCTGCGGACTAGCAGGATACTATGCAGCTGCCTGGGTGATTGACAAGCCCAAGATTGGTAGAAGGAACCTGCAACTGGCTTCATATGTAACTTGCGTTGTTCTCTTTGCAATCACAGGGGGTAAGTCATTATGTGCATATATCATGTGTCAAGTATATTCTGTGTGTATCTTACTTCTTTATCCTCCCTCTTCTTAGCCGTGTTCAACACAGCGAGTCCAAACTGGCTTCTCTTCCTCTACTTCATGAGCAGTTTTGTAACTAACTGGGCTAATGTAACGACATATGTCATGGCTGCGGAGACTTACCCAACAGAGTTGAGAGCTACCTGTCATGGTATCTCTGCCTTCATGGGCAAGACCGGAGCACTGTTAGCAACACTCGTCTTTAGCCATTTGGAATCGTCTGAGATCTTCTTTGTATGTTCGGGTGTTGGAGCAATTGGAACCCTATTTACATTATTCTTCTCGGTTGATCTCACGCATGTATCTCTGGCAGAACATGATGCTCAACTTGAGTTGTTAATCGAGGGTAGAGTTGAGGACTACAAAGGCAAGTTGAATGCTAGGAAGCACTTGTCTCTGTATGAAAAGTTGACCGGAAGGCATGGGGAATATGAACCAGACTGGGCAATATCTCTAGTAAGAAAGGATATGGAACGTGCTCTCCTTGGAGACATTGAAAAAGAGTAGGAGTCTCAATAGTGGAGGCAATAGGGAGTGATATCAGGTGTGTGATATCGGTATATTAGGAGATCAGTAATATCTAGAATATATGTACTTATATTAGATATGTAAGATATGGTTGTGCGTGAACTCTTACCCCCCCCCCCAAAACTAGCCACTCCAGCATTAATAGGAAACTCCATACTGCCAACA